>Ga0099822_1000085_pt1 | contig 53474 bp, 15 predicted proteins | sample CowpeawhiteBW_FD_76839 | JGI IMG/M metagenome (GOLD analysis project Ga0099822, IMG submission 76839) | Root nodule microbial communities of legume samples collected from California USA - Cow pea white BW | ecosystem: Host-associated > Plants > Roots > Nodule | place: USA: California | collected... | reverse complement strand
CTTTCCTTTTACTTTCTTTGTCCAACTGAATGAAAATTTTATTAATTAAATATAAGTTAAAAATTAGTTAATTGTATGAATTATCATTATCATAATTTTCTGTACACTTATGGTTGATTTTGAATAACATCATTTTATCTATTAATTTTTTACCATTGTTTGTTGAATACACCGGTTAGGAGAAATAAATAGTAAAATAATTCAAAAAATATTAACAAACAAGGATCTTGTGGAGAAAATGTGGCCACACACCAAAAAGTGGACAACCAAAATAATGAGAAGACATAGCCATTGGATTCTATTGCACTCCATATTTGAGGTGCGTCCATCTTGTCTTGGGTCGTGTTGGTTTGTGAAAACTATCAAATGGAGGGTTTGTTTATTGATATCCTTAATTTATAAGCACGTGTATTTTGCTCTCGATAATTATTATAATTTTCATGAAGATAAATTATGAATATTATTTTTAAAGAGTGAGAATTATTGTCGGTTTATTTTAAGAAACATTATAAAAAATAAAAATATATACTTTTCATTTGATATTGTTTATATATAGAGTATTTTACACTTAATAGGTATAATAAAAAATCATATATAAAGAGTACTAATATAAATATAAAAAAATATGAAGGAAAAGATAAAGCAAGAACACAAATAGCAGAAATAAAATACCCATAAATTTAAAAGATAGAAAATAAATGATTATATATGGGATTAAGTTGTAGATGTCTAAAATATTTGACATTATATAATTAAATTTTTTATCTCCACATAATTTCAATACAATATATAATAATAATAATTTTATTTTTGTTTACTAATCGTATAAAATAAAAGATAATATATGTACGCACGGAGCCGCTAGTATATATGTCTGTTTGTAATAATGGACATTAATATTTACCGGTGTAAACACATAAACACATATATCGTATCTGTGTTTACGCATTTTTTTAATATGTGTGATATTATATTAGTAATAGATGATATTGTAATGTTATTAAGTTAATAAAATAAAATTATATTTATCAAAAATAAAGTGAAATGTATGGAGAAAATATGAGAAAATAATGATCGATGAATAGAAGAAAAGAGAAGAAGGAAATAAGTAAATAGTTTTATAAAAATTTGTAAAAATAACCGTTAATTTTTAAAAGTTTAACAAATAATTATATTATAAAAGATAAAGTTAAAATTATGAAATGTGAACATAAAAAAGGAAATCATCTTTATATATAATTATAGATATTACTCATAGTAGTCATGTGACAATTCAAGATGAAAATAAATAATTTTACTTTATGTTGAGTTGAGATCATCTTCCTTTTTAATTTGTCTTTAAAGTCAATTACTTATTATCATTTTGGTTTCTAAATTCAGCCATTTATTATACTTAGACTATTGTTTTCTAAATCTTCGATTAAGTCTCAGAATCCAAGTGAATTATTAACAAAATTATCATAAGTTTTCCTTTAACTTTTATTCTTATTTTTTATATGGTTGATGTTAACTTTCTGTCTCTGTCATTTGAAATCTCACATGCACAAATGCAAGTCATAAAATACTCTTTGAATGCCACAGGAGCATACAAGTAGACTTTAAAGTATTATAGTTACATATAACTTACTATTTTCACTACGTAAAATACTTGATATAAGTTTTATAAGCCCCTGTAATTGCTAATGAATTAGTTTCACAACTATATAATTAAATATATATGTTATACAAATTTACGAGTTACATTTTACATATACAACATATAAATATAAAATAGGATTTTTTTTAACTTTTAATTTTATCATCAAAATATGATATTTTATAAGTACAATAAATAATAACATTTCGTTTCATCTTACACGTTGATTCGAAAATAAAATAAAATTAATTAATCTCTCTCTCTCTATATATATATATATATATGTATACTGGCGCTATCGCGCCTGTGTGTATATATTTTTTAAATATGCGTGATATTATATTAATAGGTGATAATATTATAATGTTATTAAGTTAATATATATATTAAAATTATATTTATTAAAAATTTTATAAATAAAGTAGAAGAGAAGAAGCAGAGACATATGATTTTATAAAAAATTTGTAATAATAACGGTCAATTTTTAAAAATTTAATAAATTGTTATATTTAAAGGGTAAAATCGATATTTTGAAAAGTGAACACAAAAAGAGGAATCCCTTTATATATATTTAAAGGGTAAAATCGGTATTTTGAAAAGTGGACACAAAAAGGGAATCCCCTTTATATATACTAGTGTAAACACAGGCGCTATCGCGCATGTGTACGTATTTTTTGAATTATACTAATAATTAATGATATTGTAATGTTATTATGTTAATAAACAAAATAAAAGTATATTTATATAAATTAAAGTAAAATGTATGGAGGAAATATGAGAAAAATAATTGTTGATGAATAGTATGAGAAAAAAGAAGAAGGAGATAAGTAAGTAGTTTTATAAAGACTTGTAAAGTAATCGTTAAATTTTAAAAATTTAATAAATAATTAAATTGTAAAGGATAAAGTTGAAATTATGAAATGTGGACACAAAAGAGGGAATCCCCTTTATATATAGTTATAGATTTAAAGGGTAAAATTGGTATTTTGAAAAGTGGACACAAAAAGGGGAATCCCCTTTATATATACTAGGGTAAACACAAGCGCTATCGCGCCTGTGTGTACGCATTTTTTGGAATTATATTTATAATTGATGATATTGTAATGTTATAATGAACAAAATAAAAGTATATTTATAAAAATTAAAGTGAAATGTATGGAGAAAATATGAGAAAAATAACTGTTGATGAATAGTAGGAGAAAAATAAGTAAATAGTTTTATAAAAACTGGTAAAATTAACCTAATTTTTAAAAATTTAATAAATAATTAAATTATAAAGGGTAAAGTTTAAATTATGAAATGTGGACACAAAAGAGGAAATCCTCTTTATATATAATTATAGATTAAAGAGTAAAATTGGTATTTTGAAAAGTGGATACAGAAAGAGGAATCCCTTATGTATATATATAATAAGGTTTTAAAAAATCATTAAATCTCCACTTTGTCGTGTTCATTCGTATGCACCACTAACATAGATAAAAATATAGTGGGAACACTTTAATGTTCCTTTGTTATCTAAAATGCGTCTTTCTTTGTTTGTATTTTACTTTCCGGGTTTTTAAAATTTTTAATTGTGAAATTGATACATATTTTGAGATAAATATGCTAATAAATTTAGATACAGTATGGGACTTAATTGAAAGTTTAAAAATAATTTTATGAATGGAAAAATAAATTCAACCAATATCAAATTCATGATAGAGTCTAATTTACAACTCAAATATTATGTTAAGAAGTGAATTTTAAACTTGATTCAATCCTACATAATTAACTTATAAAATAAAATTTTCATATTAAATATATATTATGAATTTATTTATCTTTGACGTGAAAATTTCAATAATGTTGTTTGTTTTGATAAACAATTCAAATCAGTAGGGCATGGGTAAAGAATTATAGATATCGGTCTTTATGAGTAATGAGTAAGTGATGAATCCTGTATATAAAGATTTTTCTTTTTTTTGGTAAAAAATCCCTAAACTCATTACAATAAATTTTATCCCTTCTAAACGTTCATTAATGTTAATTAAACTGAATAAAATCTGAGAAATGTGATATTTCAATCACTGAAAACAATTTTTTATTTACACAAGTAATTAAATAGCCTAAAATGATTATGGTTTGAGAAAGAGTTTTGCGACACATTAAAAGACTTAAAACTGGTAGGAGACAGTACAGGAAGAAAAGCATAAAAAGAAGGAGACTATTCTTGTCGGATCCTGCCGACGGAATGGAGGAGGTAAGTGATTAGGAAAACGGTAAACATATTTATTGTAAGAAAAATGATAGGTTGACAATTATATTTGATCACTTTTTTTACCACCTTAAAATTAATTTGTAATTCAAGATAAATTAATTTGTAATCTATAAAAGTGATAAAAAAAGTGGTCAAATGTGGATGTCAACCTATCATTTCTCTTACTGTAAACCCTGTTGGTGTATTATGTGTGTGTGAGAGGATCTTTTGTAACAGTACTTAATCCCAGGTGAAAGATGCAATGTAAGTGTGGGGTCATCTTTGACAAGCTCTTCTTCCACTTTGTGCTTTCTTTCGTTGATTCGTCGACCCTGTTTGTGGTGTGTGGGGAACATGCACACGCCCCAGCCCAATGCTTTATACCTTTTCTTTTCACCCTTTTCACTTTTGTTTCTATTTGGACTCCTCCACTACGCAATCACACCCTCTTACTAATTCCTTTTCTTCACAATCAACACCATCATTAAAGTTATGCCTTTCTTCGCCACTATGCAATTTCTCACTTCGTTTTCAAACAAAAACCTGACCCTCTTCTTAAATTTTGTAGTAGGTTAAGAGTTATAAAGCTCCACTACATTCTTTTGAGTGTTAAAATTTAAGTGATAAAAAATCATTTTCTATTATTAATGTACCGTTAACCATAATTAGGAATATTATTCTGTGTTGAGAAGGCGATTGATCAAATACTCACACTTTTTACCCATCTTTACATCTAATTGAATATATTCTTAGATCATGTGGAATAAAACCAACCCATCGTCTATATGTTACATAGTATTTAATGTTTTTGTTTCCTTACTGAATGGTTCTAGATATATTCCCCTTTATGTTTCCCCTACCTAAATCACAACAAAAAGAATAAGCCATTAATAGAAAATATGTTTTGTAAGCATTTTTTTTTTCTTTTTTCAAACACACCAACCCTTTCTCATTCTCTTTTTCGGTCCAAGTAACTTAATTATGGAAAACATGGGATAAACTATTGTTTTAGTGGCAGTAGGACCTATTTCCGGTGTTCTACATAAAAATGGCTCCCTGAAACTTCACCTAAGCTAAACTAAGATTTGTTAAGTCAATTAATTAATAAACACGTTTTGTCTGGTTTTTAAAAACTAAGAAAATAATAATGATGTTTTCTTTTGTGTTTTTTTTTATAACCAGAGTTATTTTGATTGTGATGATGTCTTTAATTAAAATGACTAAATACCATTGATGAATCATCCCAAAACCAAACAATTTTAAAAAGTTAGCTTAAAAAGGATTTTTTTTTTCTTTACAAAATTATGGTAATACATTTGGAAGTAGCACAACACAATGTATACTAAATAAACAATGCCCGACTTAAACTATGCTAAGTTTATAACTTTTAAAATATTATTATCTTTCAATTTAAATTATCAATAGTTACATAACAGACGGATTGTATGTTGCTTTTTCATTTAAATAAATTATTAGTGTCATTTATAGTATGGAATGATTTTTTTTTTTTTTTGCGAGCTTTATCAATGATATGACAAAATTAGCTCATAACTACTTGGAAATTTATAAATTAAATGAATTAAAAGAAAAAATTATCAAACAATTCAATAACTAAGTGCTTTAAGGTGAAATTGACTGGTAATAAAAGTTGAAATTGACTCTTTCCATTTATTTGACATTACAGTAGTTATGTATACTGTAATGCACATTATTTTTAAGTGTAGAGTGAAAGAAAAAAATTCTGAAGGTTTGATTTAAAGTTTTATTCAAAATTTAACATTGATTATACATTTCATTAGCATCTAAGAATTATGATTGTCATCGTCTAGAAGAAAAAATTCTTCGATTATAATTTATATTGCTTAATATATAATAAAACTAAAATAGTTTGAATTTGAAAAATGTGTTATTATCGCATATCGAAAAAATAATATATATATATATATATATATATATATATATATATATATATATATATATATATATATATATATATATAAAATAATTCTATTGACAAGTTATTGGCTAATTAAGAAGTTTCATTTTATTCACTAACATAATCATGAATTATTACGTGTTTTTTTTAATATATTTTGTTTATTTTAGGTTCAATATCAATGCAAAACACATAAATTTGCGTGAAAAGTTTTTGACATATATACGATGTTTGGTATAAAAGCCAATTTATGTTTAACTATATTAGATTTAATTTAATGTGAAAGGTCAATAACCGATAAAAAAAACTACAATAAAATACAAATTTATGAATTTGTTTCATTTTGTGTATTGCAAAAAAGAATTTCTGTTGAAGAAATCATTAGTTAGTTGAGAATTTGAGTTGAGTCTTTCTACATGTTTTCATTGCCTACACAACTTAATGAATGATGTCATTTTTATTAAATTTAAAATTTAAAATTTAATTTATACTTTGTAATAACTATTCTCTTATGTATATATATATATATATATATATATATATCATTTATAAGAAAAAGTGAGACAATATCATAATTATTTTAATTTTAATTGGATTTTTTCAAATAATAAAATAAAAAGATAAAAAATATTTTGAAAAAATTGCACAAAATAGTATCAAATTTAGATATTTTCTCATAAATAAAGGAGATGGACTTTTCCTTAAATTTTTTATTTTTTAAAATAAAGAATGATGACTCTTTAAAATAAAACACAGAATAAACTGTTATCATCTTAATAATTATTTTCAATAAAAAAATAAAAAATAATTTATTTAAACAAACAGAAAAAGACATATAATTAAATACGTAGCACTCCTCCTTTAATAGTGATAGATATCTGTGTGTTAAGATGAAGATGCAGTGCACGCATATTTGCTCCCTAAAGAACAACCATTCACTCCACTCTTTCTATATGTTTCTTCACTACCAGGTGAAATTATTAGGAGCTCCATCAAACCTAAAGGTAAACATACTATTATTAATAACATTCAATTTAATCAACAAAACTGGTTTATGACTTTACAAATTAATGAAATTGTTCCTATTAATGTTATTTATCATATAACTTCAACAATTGTTTTTTTTTTCTCTTGATCACATTATATATTTTACAAATCTATAATTTTATTTGTTTTATGAGATATGTACAAGATTGTGGTGAATATGAATATTTTGGATATTTGTGAATATTTTTGTTTATTTTAATTGAAATTGACACAACATGTAACCAGAAAAGACTGGTCAATTTAGATTTGGAAGTATATGAGTCCATTTTATAAACAAACACAACCTTAAGATTCCAAAGGTGGAAAAAAGAAATGGTAGAAAAAGTCAGAGATATGTTTTTTTTTTTGTGGACCTATCATCATGGACTCGAGGGTTCCAGCTGGAATATGGTGTTCTGAACTCACACCGAAAAATCCATCTTCACACACTGAGAGAGTGAATAACGTCTTTCTTAGCTTAAAACAGAAAAAAAATAAAAAAAATAAAATAAACATCTCAAAGTGTACATGCATGTTGACACGATTAAAGTGTTTTCAGATCATATCATTCACGGTTTTGTACCGGGCTGAAACAAAAGTTTTTCCTTTTTTTTTTAATATTTCATTAAGTTTAAATTATTATTTTTCGAATAAAATACATTTTTAGTTATTATCAAAATATTTAAATTGGATTTTAATCTTCTAAAACATTACCCATTTTCTATTCGTCTAATTTTAAAGTATTTCACTTGTAGTTACTCTATCTATAATTATATATATTTTCTTTGTTAATATAAATTATTTTATTTTTAAAATTATTTATTAGGTTAAATATGTTTTTAGTTATTTAACTTTTAGTAAAAATCGAAATTAATCCACTTTCAAAATTTTATATTAATTTAATCCTTCAACTTTAGAAATGTATGAATTTAGTCTTTTAATAACATTTTGTTAATTTTATTTAATGTTTAGAACATTTTTCGTAATAACATTTCAACTAACATTGAAGAAAAATTGTGTCAAATGATATAAGCGATTCAAATGTTATCATAAATACATTTGAAACACGTGAAATAAACTTAACATTATAAACTTAACAACATATAGTTAAAATAATTAAATTCACACATTTATGAAGTTAAGTGACTAAATTGGTACACAATTTCGAAGAGAGACTAATTTCAATTTTCAATAAAATTTAAAGGATCAAAAACATATTTAACCCTTATTTATTTATTTGTAATTATTTTGTAAGAATATATATTTCTTTAAATTTAATAAAACATTAATTTTAATAATAATCATAAAATATCAGTTTTTTTTTTCTATAATTTAAAGTGTATGTTTTTAGTATATTTTATCTAATATGGAACTAATAATCACTTTGATAATTTTTCTCTTCTTTTTCTCGCGTAATTTGTTTCTCAATACGTGTAACTAAAAAAATATATAATTTTTTTCTTTATACTCTTCTTTGCATCTAATTTCTCACTGCTAGACCTAAGAGTGTATTTTAGGCAAGTAATTTCTATAAAATGAATGTTTTTGCGTTAGAGTAGTTTGGAACAAATATAAGTGGACCAACATCTTCTTCATAAATAGTTGAAACACAAACAAATGGGATATTTCAATACGAAATATATGATCGAAAAGGATGGGGTATTCTCATTCCTATCTTCTAATTAAATTTGACATATGAACTACTAATTAATAATTTATTTATAATAATCATTTTAGAAACAGGAAGTACTTTTCAACATTAAATAGAAATAATTTTTACAGAAAAATAGTTAATCATTTAAAGAGAAGGTATTCTAGAACCTGATATTTTGTTTAACAAAATCATATAGCACAACACAAGTGATATCAACTACTTATTAGTAGTCATTGGCTATTGATGTCAACAGTGTACTAATTTTAAATGATGTCTCCTGGGCCTAGCTATGTCCAATGTTGCAGTGTTTTTTAATTGGTCCAGTTGCTTCCTTTCAACCCAATTGTTTAGTATAACTTTTCAAACGTGAAAACAAACAAATCCACAATGTAAACAAGCTTATGAACTCAATTTATGAAATAATTAACTGAATTAGTCTCTTCAGGTAAATAGCAAATAAGTTTAAACTTAATTATAAGCTTATTACATAAATAATCAATCCCAAAATTTACCTTCATAGAATAGGCATGACAAAACATATGTTTATTACTATGTTGTGTTACAAAAACGATTCGTTTAGGTTGTTTGGCGGAACTTTTATTCTCTAGTTGTACGGTAAGAAACGTCAAAATTAGACTATTGTCGTTAACCGTCTCTTCCACGGTACTGAGAATTGGGCCATTGGGTCTGTTGTGGGCTCATTTGTAACGTCTTGATTCCTTTTCTGTGCTGGTTCAGTGTGGTTCTTTTCCTTCGATTCACGAGTTCCACATAGTCTTTTTTTCCACGTGTTATGCTCTTTTTCCTAGGTCAAATTTCTAGTACAACACACACAAATTTCAGAATGATTTATTGATTTTGTCTTTTAGAATTTCATCACAACCATTCACGTTGCAATGAACAAATTTCAATTTAAAAATCTCCATTTCTTTATGATTGCAGTATAACACCATACAGAAATCAATTAAATAAGTTTGATATAGTGCAAATGTTAGTATTTTTAGAGTTCAATAAATTTTAAAATTACAAACATTTCCTATTGGATTGATTACTTGCAGTGGATTTTCTTGGTTGCATCTGTTGATGGGGTGTACATAGGTTCGATTTAAGTGAATTGGTTACTAACTTTGAAAATTCAAAAGCATTTCTCAAATGGAGTTGAGATTAATATTTACTTTTTTTTATTATATTTAATTTAACTTAATTAATCTTTAATAGTACTAGTTTGAACCACTTAAATCACATATTTTAAATATATATTTTAGTAAAATTTGTAGTTTTAAAATGTTATTTTTCAGACTTAAGTATTTTTTAAAATATGATATATTATCAAATATGTAAGGAATTGAAAAATTTAATATTAAAAATACACATTTAGTTCATAAAATACATTAAATAACTTTTATATTATCATTTAATAATTTTAATGAAATAAAATTTTATACTAAAATATTAAATTTAATACAAAAATTTTAATAAAAAAATAATAAATATATTGTGATTTAATTTTAGTAAATTATTGCAAAATTTTGAATTTTGAATTATATGATAATTTTAATGGTGTAATTTTGTTGGCATTGTTAACATATAGCAATTAATTTCTTTAACTTTATATTTTAAAATTTTATTTTATCTTTATATATTAAAATTTTAACAAAAATGTTAGTTAATAAAAAATATTAATATTGTTTCATTAAAAGTATTTAAAAGGTAAGTATTTTTTTTATATAGTGTGAATGCTATTTAAAAATACTTGGAATATTATTAGCGTAATAGTTTACGGGAAACGATGTAAAAACTTATTTTAACATTATATTTTAAGTGAAGTCTTTCGCTATTTTATTACCTTTGTGTATTTCTTATTGTAAAAATATATATATATATATATATATATATATATATATATATATATATATATATATCCACTTTGTCACTTCTTCTTTAATTCTCATTATTGCATGATCATTAATTCCTAAATCTTATATACTTATAATACAAAGTTATGTTAAACTCATTATTTTTTCATATTTGTCTTGGTAAGAATTAGTTAAAAATAAGAAAGTTATGTGTATTTATTTATTTTCTTTGTACTATTACAGGACGAGTATTAACTTCTATTTTATTTCCCCCCAAATGGTTCAAGCTTTCGATGTGGAACTGCAAATGTAGGCAGTGTGGAGAAAGAGAAACTCATAAACATCTGAGTTGGGTGGGTTCCTTCTGCACTCTTTAAAAAGTCACATTTCCAACATAAGAAGTGCATGAGCCAAGAACTTCCCAGCAAGTTCGAGGTTGTTTAGAAAGTGTGTTTCAAACAAAAGCTCTGAAGAAAATGGGGTGGCTATTTCCTATTTTCTTTCTTTCTTTTCTGGGTCTTACTGGTGAGTAAAAAAAACCTCACCATTCTCTTATCATAAAGTTCTCAACTTTGAATGTTTTGTAATGTGGGTTTTTCTTCTTTTTTTCTTTCCTCTCAATCTAATAGTTGGTTCAAATTTGCAGTAACTGGTCAAGAATCCATTGAGTTCCTCAACCTATGTGAGACGAGTGATGACATTTTACAAGCCTCATCACAAGCCGATGAGCTTCCCTTGGCTGTTTCAGTGAGTGGTGAAGACCTCAAAGAGGTGTCTTTCAGTGTTCTATTGGCTGAAAGATGGCTCAGACACAACGTTCTTGCACACTACCCTGCCTCAAATATCACCACCGTAGTTGTGGGAACCACTGCTTTCTGCCACGAACACCACCAACACAACCACCTCTCCGAGGTTCTGTCTTCCCTGAAAAATGTCTACCACTCACTCAAGAGGTGGGGTTTGGAGAAAGACATAAAAGTTTCTGTTGCTTTTACTCTGGACTGCTTAAACAAAGTTTATTCTACCAATGATTTGAAAATGGTGAAACCCCTCTTACAGTTTCTCCAAGAGGTAAACTCCACATACTCTGTGATCCCACATCATGGCTTCTCCCATTTCTCTGATAAAAGTTTGAGCTTGGTGTCTTCTCACTTTGAGTCCTTGAAAAAGCTTGGATTTTTCTACCTCACCAACATAAATGTCATTGCCATTGTTACAAAAGGGAGGAAAAACACAGCAAGTAGAAAGCTTTCAGTTGTTGATTTTAGCCCAATAGGCTCTTTACCAGAAAGGCCAGCTCCAACACCAGAAATAGCCAAGCCACCAATGGCTTCTTCCAATGTACCTTTTCCTCCTTTAGCACAAGTAGTTTCTTCACCCCCACCAATACTTTCTCCTGCTTTTTCCCCTGAGGAGCCACCATTTAGTGTTCCAGCTAGTTCACCTCATGGTTTCACACTCCCTCCCTGTGATCCACTACACAATGGCTCACCTTATCCCCAAATTTTCCCTGTTCAGAAGGTGTGGTGTGTGGCTAAGCCTAGTGTTCCTGAAGATACCCTGCAACAGGCTATGGACTACGCTTGTGGAGAGGGTGGTGCTGATTGCATGGAGATTACGCCACAGGGAAACTGCTATTATCCTGACACTGTGGTTGCTCACGCCTCCTATGCTTTCAACAGTTACTGGCAGAAGCACAAGAGAAATGGTGGAACATGCAACTTTGGCGGCACTGCCATGTTGATCAATGCTGACCCAAGTAAACATGCATTGTCCATAATGTCTTTGTTTTCTCAAATCTGTTTTAGCTTGGTTGGTGCCATTGTTTTCTTTTGTCTTGTTCCCTTCATTGCTAAAAAGTGGTATTGTTTTGCAGGTTTCCTTCATTGTCGGTTTATTCTTAGCTAAGTGAAATCAAAGTGGTGCTGGCGACCTTCTTTTTTTTGCAGTTAGTGTTGAGGATTTTATGTCTTGCAATCTGTTTATGTATAATGTATGGACCTACTCGGCTTCTATATTGGGAAATAGAACAAGGACTAACTTAGATACTTTCCAGCATAATTGTCATGTTGTTTGTTTTACCATGGTTTTATGGATATATGTAGTAACTAAGTTGTAGTTCTATTCTGAATTACTTTTCTGATTATGTCTATTTTTCCTCCACTTTTCTACTAGAATTGTCTCTTGTTATTTTAACTGTAAGAATATAATTTTTATCAGATGAACCAACACATTTTTGTTTCTTGCATACCATTTAGATCACGATTAGGAATTTGGCTATGGAATTTGAACATCTTGAATGGTTAGTTTTCAAAACAGGATCACAATTTGTCGTTTTGAATCCAGTCATTGTTCATTACCTTCCTGAATTGAAACATCCTTGCTCTGTTTCTCCGAAGTGTCTTTTCCTTTTTGATCTAACATGTTTTTTTCTCGCTCTGTATGTCTGAAATGTCTTTCCTTTTGTGATCTAAAATGTTTTTTTCCTCAAAAATCCAAGCCTGAACTACGATAATCTTCTGGCACATTAACAAAATTGAGGTTTGCCAGCATTGTTTTGGAGTAATTTGGACTGAAATATTGGGTAGTTCTGTACTCAGATGTCCATTTTTCCTTATAAACTGATAATAAGCGTAAATATTCTATTGGAGTCAGGTTAGATTGATTTGAGTTTTATACTATGACCTTGACATGGTAAGGTAGTTTGATATTTGTGAGAGATTTTAGTCCTTAATTTGAAATATTTCTCTCTAGCAAAATATTTTATTTTTAAAAAAATTAATTGTTATAAGGCATTTATGAATTTTGGGTAGCTATCATTTATGGAAGGATTTTTCAATTTTACTGAAAGGTTAAAATGTTTAATTATACAGTTTTGATGAGTGATTTAAAAGATGTGGGGCAGTGTTGAGTGTTGTCCTCTCAACTTTTTTGGTTTAATGGGCCACCTGCTACACAGCTTTTTACCGTTTGTTTTATATTTTGGTGTTTTCTGAAAGAAGGTGAAACAAAATTCAAGAAAATGCTTCTGCCTAAAAAGCATTAATGGATGGGTTACAGAAGGATGAAAAAGGAGCAACGGTCAGCCACAGTGTATTCAGCGCACTTCTTCATAAACAAGTATTTGAAGAGATCTAAAAGGTTTTGCAGATGAATAGGTGAAAGAAAGTGTAATTTCGGGTAAAACGTAAGAACCTGAACCTGCTCCTTTAATTCTCTTTCTTAATAACTAGCGTATACTAGCTTGTACCGCCTGTGTATATAATTTTTTAAATATGTGTAATATTATATTAGTAGGTGATAATATTATAATGTTATTAAGTTAATATATAAATTAAAATTATATTTATTAAAAGTAAAGTAAAATATATTATAACAGATAAAAGAATAACCATTGATAAATAGAGAAGAAGAGAACAAACAGAAACATCTAATTTTATAAAAAGTTTATAAAAATAATGGTCAATTTTTAAAAATTTAATAAATTATTAAATTTAAAGAGTAAAATCGGTATTTTAAAAAGTGGACACAAAAAAGGAAAATCCCCTTTATATATTGTTATAGATAAGATCAAGATCAATTTAGACTAACAATGTTTTTTCGTATACACCTCTCAATTTTTATACCTCTTTCCAACGCTTAATAACAAAAAGATATATTTTTCACAATAATAATGAGGTTTCACAATAACAAATGAAGGGGGTGCATTTCATAATAAGGGTAGTTCGGGTTAGAAAAAAAGATTACAGTAGGTATGAGAATATATGACAGAAGTACAAAAAGATTCCCTTTTCTTTTTAAAGTTAAAATGGGCTTGTATGTCATTTTATCTGCGGGCCTTTTCTTGCATCTAGGTAGCAGATAAAGGGCTTTTTCCTGCATCTCCAAAGCATTGATTCTCGGATCTGGTAAGTTAAACCGGAATGGACAATCCGGTGCACAAAATGTTGCTCGAATTTTGTAGAAAGAAGGGTAAGGAAAAGGAAGAAGACATAGTTTTATTCATTTACTTAAATATATAATTAGGAGGGGCAAAATGGGAATCAATGCAAAATTTTGAGGTGCAAGAAGAAAATAATGGGGTGTAGGAAGAACCCCTCCTTAACTTAATTAGACCTAGTAAAGCCCGATCAAAAGATCATGTTGGTCCTTTATGTTGTTACAGACAGGCCTAGTTCCTTCTTTCAACCCCATCACAATAATTTTGCGTCCAAATAGCTCTATTCGTTAACTTAGTACTCATTTTCAATTTTAGTACTATGCACTCTGGTTCATCTTGAATAAGAGAAACTTCGTTAGAAATTAGGACAAATAGAATACTATTCTCTCTGGACTGACATTAATTGTTATTTTTTTTTTCTGGATATGTTGAAACAACAGATAATACAATCAGGAGAAGTAGAATATTTTGTTCATTTAAAATAGGCTAAAAATATAGAAATAGAAAAAGAGAATAATGGTGTTCTTTTCTTTTTTTTTTCTTTGTTTTGAGTTAAAAAAAAAACATTTTTGTGTGACATAAGAATATTTATGCTATATTAAAAATAATAAGCTAAGTTGTAAAATTTTGTAGGAATATTTCTTTTTTCCTTTTCTAAAACTACATGAACAGTTTGATTTGGCACTTTATGCCTCCTATTAACAAGCCTTTTTTCCTTTTTATTTACATGCCTCGTTTTTTTCTTCCCAAATTTTATGTATTGTCTAATGAAATATATTTTACCGTAAGAGGAGCGTGCAGTTTATCAATCAAATTAAATATAAATTTTCCCCCTCTTTGATTCCCTATCTGTTCATGTGGTGTCAAACAAATATTTTTTAGGGAATCTCATTAAAAACACGGGGCTTTCTAAAAATATAATATAAATTAGTTCATAACTGTAACATTATCACCCGACAGCAGTTTCCACCTTTGTCTAATCTCTCCTTAATTTAGACATGAAAAAATAAAAATATAACCACTTCCCACTTCGCAAATGATACGTAGTGCCAATTAACAGATAAGTTTCACACTTGTTCTTGACTTGTTACGAATCTACAAAAAATTAACGGCCAAAAGTATAAAAAGTTTACCTTTGTAGCAACGATCATACATGTTTTGTTCAATCAAACCTATAAATTGTCATAATAACCACTAATATTTGATGAACGAATTTATTTTGTCAATAATTATACAAAATTCAAAATACATTATGTTTGTATTATGTTATTGATCCTCGAAAATATCAATATTTTGTTTGTATTTTGTTAAGATGTGTATTTTGAGTCTAACTCAACCTTATAAACCTTGTTTGTAAAATGAGAATTACACCCACTTATATACTATGAATTAATCTTGTTTTTAGTTGATGTAAAACTTTTAACACATCATCTCATTTAGAGACATATACGTTTCAAATATGAGAGTAGACAAATAATTAGATAACAGTTCGATAACGATGGAACAATAAATTAAACAAACAACAAACTTCGTTAGGATATTTTCAAAATTTTGTTTTTGATACAATATTAAGAAGTGGACTATGAGTAACTCAATCTTATAAAATTGACGTGTAAGATGTAATTTGCACTACTTTTATATATTATATATTATGAATTGTTTAGTACAGTACTTCCATCAGTTTTATCTAAAATCATGTTGATATCATATATTATGTAGTAGTGTGTGTGAATGGTGTATTTTATATATAAAGCACAAATGAGAAATGTTAAGTACTGAGGCTATAGAAAAAATAATACCGTCCAACATTGACTTCAACTTTATAACTAACCATTTTGTCATTTTGTGCTTAAACCCAAACCAGTGAATTGGTCAATTAAACTAAGACATGGTGGAAAAGAACATGGAAAACAGGCACAGTGAGTAGCTTATAATGGAGCTCTTTTAAATTCTATGGTGGAAAAGAAAAACGTTTCAATCTTCTACGTCTTTTCATGGCAAACTGGCAACCACTTTTTTGTGTGTCTCTTTGTGTCTTTGACCTGATCCATAGAAGTATCTATTGTCTGTCTCATGAAGCTCTAAAATACAAAATTATGACTCGAGAAACGAGCTTCTACACCTAAATTATGTTTAATTAGTGTCCATTAGGCAAAACTTGGCATGTTCCAACCCTGCCTACCACTTCTATTCACATAATTGACTAATACCAATAATAGTTTACGTAGTTTATTGCTTTCAGAATATAATTAAACAAACTTAAGGTCGTTTTATTGACCTAATTATTCAAGACTAATTTGTTTAGGAGATTAGTTAGTCAAATCATTAATTTTATTCTTTTGGGCTTAAGACGCGGAAAGACACTGATCCGTGATCACTTCACTTCACTTCACTCGTGCATGTTTCTCCTTCCTTCTTATTTTTATATCATTGTTATTTTTTTTTCTTCTTATTTTAATGTTTCAGATAATTACAATTACGGGTAGGCCTTTGAATCTATCTATCACTTGACAATTTAAAAATTGAATACTTTGGATGCATTCAGTGGCGGGAGTACCTAATGTTTATGTTTTTTAATTGCGAATGTCACAAATAATTGAGTAATAGATTAATGATAGATTTTTACTAATAGTATATTTCTTCTATTTTACAATTACCACTCACCGTAAAATGATCAAAACATATTCATTTTTCTACAACACAACAACATTGGAAAACGTACGTGCTTTGAATTTCAAAAGTTTATTTTGGGAAAATTGTGATACAAGAGTTAAGTTAAGTTGAGACCAATTCATGCTTGTTTAACCGTTTTATATATTGCATAAGAGAAGAAATGTGACTGGAAACTATTCAATTGTGGATAAATGTATTATTTAAAACAAAACATGAGGTGTGAAAGTTAAGCAAACTCTACTTAGTTTAGTACTATGTTTATTTTGAGTCATTAAATAATCATAAGGTAAACGAACGCAACTAACTTCTCAATTATGTAAATATTTTTTGTTGAACTTGAATGTGTTTTCTTTTTCTCACTATTTTTTATTGTTAACAATATTTTACTCCTATGAATGTTCACACTAAAATTCTTGACCCTAGGTTCTAGGGTGTTTCCGCGTGCTACATTCATTGAAAGTATCGTGGATTCTTCAGAAATGGACAAGTGTGATTATGTTTGAAAACGTGAATATGATCACATAAACAATTAGATGCACGAATCATCATAAACCCAATTTGAAAGATAGATTACAATTTACAACCCTATTTATGTTTATTTATACTAAGGATTATGGTAAGTTGACAATTCTCCTATTCTATATAATTATTTTATATATTTTTTTAACTTTTTATTGAACATTACACTCAACTGTTTGTGTTAAAAAAAAAAAAAAGAGAGAGTATGATACATAAGATAATAAAGTTTTTCTCAAAGAAACAAAAATGCATGACTCTTCTCTTGAATTCAACGATGGAAATATCATAATATGAAAAAAAAATTGAGAATCACTATCAATTCTAATTATTTATTTTTTGCCAGCAAGTTCCAACTAATAACTGGAAAGTTGAATAGAGAAAATGGGAGTGCATATAAAATGTGGAGTTTACGATAAAAAAATTGATATAAAAGAATTTTTGGCAATAAAATGTATATAAATACTCTTTTTTCTTATAATGAATTTGGATCAAGTGGTCCAGTTAGAATTTTATTCTAAAAACTAAAATATTCAGTCTAAGGGTATATTAACATATTCATGTACATAACAATAACAAAATATGTTTGAACTCTTTTAATGCATGGCAATGAAAAATTTTAAAACATGTCTAATAAAAAGAATACAATTACTTAGTTGTCATTGATTTAATGGTTTAAGGATAGAAAATAAATTGATAATTTCATCTAATTTTTTTATTGGAAAGTGGGTTTAAAATAAATTTATTTTTGCAAAATTGTCGCTTATAAAGTGAAAGTTACTTCCATTATATGTATCTTATGTGTAAAACTAAATATTCGTAAATTATTTAATAGTGGTCCAATAATTAATAACGCGATATATTAAAAAACTGTCGTTAATATAAATTCTAATATCATATTTCTCAAAGGTAATTTGTAAGGTGATAATTATTTCTATATTATAAATTGACCTTCTTATTTATTACAAGTGATCTCCAACTTCTATTTTAGTATAACCTGATTTATTAATATGTTTATTTTTGTTACGTATTTTATAAAAGTAAACACATGATAAAATAAAAGCAGTGGTTTTCATTTTGTTTTCAATTGCCCTTTAACGTGTTTAATCCGTTGGATGTGGATCAGATGAAATTGATTCAATACTTTTTTTTTTTAAAACAGATTTTTTAATCCAACATGCTACTCCATCGAGTCAACAAGACAACATATTTTTTATTGCTCTAATTCAACATAATAAAATAAAGGAGAACCTACAATTTTTATAGTTCGTAAAACACAGGATGAAAAAGTTGTATTTAAATTTGAAAAACAAAAAAAAAAATTAAAGACTAAAAATATACTGTTAAAATGGATAATCCAGCTCAGTCCGGTCTGACCTGATCCATTACAGGCTAGTGGATTAACTGAGTTGGTTCACTTACTCACTTAATTAAAAGAAATACATTTTTTGTTTTCTTCAATCTCAAAAAAAAAAATTATAATTACAATTAAAATCTAAATAAATTTCAATAAAATCAAAATGTAATTCGACCCAAATACAAAATTTAACATAATAAAAACACTTTCTATAAACCAAAATAAATAAAAAAATATCAATGTATTAACTAAAGAAAAAACATAATTCGACCCAAATGAAAAATTTAACATAATAAAAGCACTTCTTTTATTTACAGGTTAGTAAATCAATCTGACTCATTACGAGTTTAACGAATTCTAAGGGGAGCGAATTAAAAATTGTAAAAAAAAATTATCCTAACCTAATCCAAAACTAAATTCGTGATGTGTTAGATTGACTCGCGTATTTCATATTATATAAATTTAACTTTTAATTTAATTTTTTGACATAAATGAAAGGCGAAAGACGACAAAGAGTGAGCGAAGGATAAGAGCAATCGATGTGAGAAAAAAAAAAGTTTATAGCACTAGGCTACTTTTGAAGGAATTAGGTAATGCTAGGTATGTGGTCAACTCCATGTAGTTCGATTGACTTGCAAAATGACTAAGTTATCCTTTCCCCAAACGCAGGTACAATTTTGTAGCTATCTCTTTCCAACGAGGAGTCACGTCTTAACTAAATGAATGCCATGTCCATCACCCGAAAAAGATGGGGTGAAGGATATCATGAATGGGGGTGGCAAACCCCAAAAAGATACTATGATTAGAAGGAAAATCAAGGACAAACAAAAGATAATGCCACTTGGCTTCACAAACAAAATCAAGTCCCACACTTGCAACAACTTATAGTACTCATCACTTAGGCCACACACACTCTTCATTCTGCATTCGCCACCTCCTCATCCATCACTGTTTCACCTCTCCCCATTACTTTCATGCGTTACACACTTTACTTCATCACCACACAAACATTACCAATTACAATAATACAAAGAAAACCAAACAAAATTCTTTTTTTTATCTTTTAAGTCTTTATAACCAATATATTCTATAAACATAAATACTAATAAAATTAGCATACAAAACGGTGTGAAATATATTGACCGTTTCAATAAAACATATTTAATGATCTTAAAGCCTGTTTTATACTCACTCTCAGTCTTTTTAACATTTTTTTAGACGTTTTCTCAGTTTAAAAATCTATTTTACACGATGTTTCTGTACAAGACCTATGTATTTTTTTATGATAAAATAAAATAATCATAAGAGAAAAAGGAAGTTAAAAAAAAATGATAAGGTGGTTTAGAAATATTTTTTTATGGGAAGAAGGAGAATAAAAGCCATCGCTATTGAGTGAATAAGAAACAAAAGTTGAAAAGAAAAAAAAAAAAGAACAACTAAACGTAATTACCTGCGAATATAATCATGCCTAAATAAATTTTAGGGGTGCTCACAATTGGGAGCTTTTGACTCGTACTACCATTAAGAAATAAATTTATATTCTTTAAATAACCCGGTTTTATTATATCACACTTATCATCTTATCTCACATTCTTTGTTCTGTTCTAATCTGTGTGCATAAAAAAAATTGATCTAAGAAATATGCGAGGAACTCAATAATCAAATAAAGTTAGGCAAAGATAAGATCCTGAGCTGCGGGCATATTATCAAAGGACAGAAGACATTGGCGTCAAAAAAGGTCCTTTAAGAAAAGATTAGCAACAAGACATGCCCAAACAAAAAAGTATATTGGGATTCACCCACGAGTTCATATCCCCCTCCCTCAAAAGCCATATCCCATTATTGATATAAAAGCGTAACACAGTCATAGATTCTGATACTTATATTTAGTAAAATAACTATATTATCAAAAACAAAACAAATAAAAGAACAAAGTCCAAATTACTAAAGAGGATAGGTAAAAAAGAGCAGAAACTAAGGTTGCGTTTGGGTGGAAAGGGGTCCAAAAAGCCACTTTCGTCTAAGAAAAAGCTAATTAGTAACAACAAAATTCGTAACAACAAAAGGTGAAGGGGATATGGTGGATATAAGGATATTCCTTCAACATAGCAAAAACAACAATAAAATCACATATACCTCACTATCTGCATTTCCACCTCCAACTCGTTACCCTAACTAGATAATATATTTTGAGAAAGTATACACAAAATGAGAGAGAGAGAGAGAGAGATAGGAGGAACCGAAAAAGAAAGAAAAAGACAAGAGAACCAAAAAGTGGAGGTGGACGTTGACTCGTTAGACCTCTCTCGGGTCAACAAAAATGGACATTCCGGGTTGAGATTTGGTCCAGTCACCAACGGAACCGTCACTGTAATCCTCGCCCAACCGCTTCATACACCATAAATCTTCGTCACACGACAGCATCTTCCAGTGGGGTATACCGGACCGTAAGGGCTCGTTTGGCGACACTTCCGTGGCCACCACCCTGCAACCTTTTTCCATCGCGAGGTTGTGCGCGAACCCACACAGGGCCTTCACCATCTTCACTGCATCTGGGCCTTCCCCTCCAAGCCCGTACATGAAGTGAAACCCGAACGGCCTGAACAAATCCGGGATCGACGGTACACGCAGCCACGGCAGGGCCCGGTCCACCACCCTCGTCGTCTTCGCGAGCGTGCGCTTCACGCGCGACGCGCCTCGCACCTCGAGCGTGAACACCTCCTTAGAGTTCCACACGCTCACCAAGGCCCACGACTTGGGTGGGTCCGACAGGAAAAGATCTGGCCCGGGCCATGTCTCGACACTGTAGGACCCGCCGGGGACCGCCAGAAACGTCCCCAGACTCAGCTTGTTCTTCAGGACGGAGTCAATGTCGCGCGGGAAGAACTCCGTCGTGGAGAGACGGCTACGGTAGAGAACCTCCGCGTCGGAAGGGGAAAGGCTTATGATTGTGACCTTGGGGGACACCCTTGCTCTGTGGGCGAAAACGGGGTTGACAAGAATGGACGGGGTACGGAACTTTGAATACCCGCATTTGTCGGTGAAGAGTTTAACGGAAGCTAAATTGTCGTTTTCCGTTGCCATGTAGGAATACTCAGCTCCATTATCCCTAAACCACGCCTCCATCCTGTGCACCAGCTTCAACCCTATTCCCATTCTCCTGCATCATCACAACACAAGCAAATAATTAATCAACATCTTCATCTATATATGATTAACATAACCATCTATCTAACTTCTTCTTACCGTTGATTAGGTGAAACACGAAGGCCTAGTATGTAGGCGACTTTAGTGTACACTGGAACATGTTTAGCGTTATTGGCATTGTGTTTTCCGTTCCTGGATAATCTTTTTCCGCATGTCACCGTTTTTATGCATCCTCTTATCATTCCTACTACCTCTTCACCAATCTCCGCCACCTGTTGATCCACATGAAAAAATCATTAAGATGTTATTATCTTGTTGAAACTTTATCTCTCATTGAGTTGGTGAGAAAAGTGTGTAGATACATTGATTAAAGTTGGTTAGTTGATGTATACCAGCATGAGAAAAGCAGGCGAATGGCGAACCCTGCAAATTGGGTCACCCAGCATGTCGGTGAAGAGAGAAACCTTGCCACTGGGTCCAACCTCACATATCCTTTCAACAGCTTCTACTCTCTCTCTGTCTCTATCAGGATCGAACTCTCTCACAGACACCATAGGTTTCAACTCTTCACCCATCTGAAGAAAAAGTACAGGTATTCCTGCGATGGTGGGAGATAGGATAGAAGAGAAAGATGGCAGAAGAAAGTGCGAAGAACTATTGCAAGGGAAGGGTGGAGTTTTATAGAGGAGTGTGAGAGTGAGGAAATAGCAGCTTTTTCAAGACTGATTAATAGTTACACTGTGCCATAAGCAAAAAACCTAAACTACCAAGGGTTCGAAATTTGAGAACCCAAACAGAGGCTGAAATGATTTGTATAGGCATGGCATGAATTTGGAAAGTCAATAAATAAAAAAAAGGAGAAGAGAAGGGTGCTGTTTATTTAGATATTTCAGCTTCTATTATTCCTCCTCAGTTGCCAGGTACAACTCTTGTGGGCTTTAAATACTGAACTTTTGAGTTTTTCATTTTCAATACAAGATTATTTTTTAGTTTCTCTCTCTAGAATCTACCACTTCCTTATGCTTTCATTTCGGGTTATTAGATTATTATATATACATATAAGTTTAAAATAATTTTGGAATATGTCTTTATCTATTCTCCCTTCGCTCTCTTGTTTTTTCTACATTGGGGAGACTTTTTTTTCTTCTGTATTTGGATTGAACATTTTTATTTTTCTTCTTTATGAGTGGTACCAGCAATAATAATGAGGGAAATGAATGAATAATATGGATCGGCAGAGGCAGGAGAAGGGGCAATGGGATGAATAAGTGGCGGCTATGGCTGCGCAGGATCGTGGTGATGTTCTTAATTGAATTTTTAATCATTTATTTCATACGGAAGGACGCGTTGTCATCATGACCCCATTTGTAATCATTACCTTTAATACTATTACATACTCTCACTTTCCTTCTTATGTATATAAACCACATTTTATTTTTAATCTAGATAAAATATTAAAAACATTTTACAGTTTTATTTATTTTCCATGTGTTTTTTTATTCATCTCCTTATTTTGCATCAGATCAATTGGATCAATAAAATGTTTATTTTTTATTTTGTTTTTTCAAATCAAACGCGATAAGTATATACATAATTAAATTTATATGTATATACTTAAACCTACTATACATACACACTAGTATAGGATGTTGTGAACTGTTTGCATGCATAGGATGCGAGCGATGATATCAATGTTGTATTCCCTGAAACCCCAATCAGCAACCAACAACCTATTTAGTTTGTATTTTCTATCAACTTATTCGATGAAATTGAATTTAATTTCTTTTTAAATTAAATAATTTGTTTTAAAATGTAAATATCGAAAGTGACATATCATTACGCAATCTAATATCTTCATTTTCTACCCATATGATATAACATAATTATTGTAAATAAAAATGTAATTTGAATATACTAAATATAAGAATGTTCTTATATATTGCTTAAAATATTAATATAATAAAATTCTAATTTATTTTTGTTTATTTGTGTATTGTCACAGTGAGTGACCATTGAACTGCAAAATGGATTCCCTCTTACACTGCTCTGCAGCTGTTAGCGTTGATTTTCTGAGCACGATGATCGTGGCCGTTGATATCATTGTCTGTCTGAATTGACTGCTAGGATTACTTCGCTCGCGAGCAGCAAAGATTCTCGTTACTTTTATCATACCATTGATTAAAGCCTATGAGCCAGAATTTTCACTACTCCTATTCTGCCACAAGATTAAAAGGTGTCATGTTCTAAAGTAATAATTAAAATTTCACTTCTAATTAATTATGCAGAAAATAATACTAATAAAATCAACATATTTATAATATATTATAATGTTACATGACAAAAATCTAATTATAACATATTAGATGTCACTCATATGTCATGCTTTAATGATAAAAAATGATATTACAAATACTTGCATTATAATTTATATTTTATAAATAAATTGTCTTAAAAGATGTTAGTGAAATAGTGATATAATTGTATAAAAGTATATATTTTATTGTAATTTATTTAATATATTTTAGAATATACTATTAATATTATTCTCAATTATATGATAAGAGCATCAAGCATGACTCAACTCTTATCTTAACAATGCACAAGATAGTTTTTTTTTTTTTTAATTTTGAGATGATTACCGATCCTATCATTATTAACAAAAAAAATGATGAAAATAAATATATTATATTTTCAAACAATTATATTAACATAATTTATTATTTTCTATAAATATATCATTTTTTAATTAAAAATTGAATTTGTTAAAAATAAACAATATTTCATTAGAACACATATAACCTCCCAAGAATAGAATTATAAAACTATTTTAAATAGATGAATAAAAATTAAAAAAATGAAGAAACAATTAAGGCAAATTCCATAGTGAGAGAATAAAGGACCTTGCTAAGACTAACTAGTGTTTGATTGATATTTATGTACAAGTACTGTTGTTTAATGTACCAATTTGGAATATTAAAGGTAGTGCAAACCAAAAGGTATATTTTGAATGTAGAAAACCACCTTGATAATCATTAGTAATGGAAGGAAGTTAATAGGTTACCAAAGTTTTGGGTTTTAATTAATAATTAATGATTCAATCATTTTCTTTGCTGTATGACGCAACTGCCACATTAGATTTGGGTGTGATAAGAATGTAAGGAAACCTTTTTTTAATATGTGTTCTCTATATTTTCTTAAAAGAGAAGTATTATAATAAAAAATAGTTTTATACTATGAATTAAAATATTGTTACGAATATTAAATTTGATTAACTTTCTTTCTTCTTCTTTTTTTCTTTCATTTTGTCACTGAAAACTATTTTACAAACACTCTTAATGTTTATAATTTCTGAAATTTTGCTGTGTCATTTCTTACTTAGAAAAAAAAATACTATTCTTAATATTTATATTTATTTTAATAGTGTTAATATTTAATTTTGCACATTCCAAAGGCAGAACTCAATTCCCAATAATACATAATATATATTTGGTTTGGGATAGTAATACAAATCGATATGAAATGATTATAAATATTATAGTTGGAGAAGATAAAACCACCGTATATAATTTTAATTTTATAAAATATGAAAGAATGAATATCTTTATACCTACTAAGAGATGCCTAATAATATAAGTCCTTCGATGAGCTTGAATTTGAAGCTACATAAATATATGAATGGATTTAAATTAGTGTAGTTTTCTACCTAGTAAGAGATGCCTACTATATTATCAGAAAATAATTTTACCATGATACTTTTTTGTAAAAATTATGGCATAATGCTGAGTATAATCATAAGTTTTATGGCATAACTATATTTATATTTATGTACAGATCTTATTATTTTAATATGAAATAAGGAATAATTAATTTAAAAATAAAAACACTAAAGAATTGTTAATTTTGTTTTGTTATTTTATTTAAATGACTGATCTTCTCTCTAAAAAATCACTGTGCCATCTTTTTTTTAACTCTTATATAATATTAACATGTCAGCATCTATCTAGTAGATAAGTCGGAAACATTTAATTATTAATATTTAATATTTTTAAGTATTTTTTAATTTTTAACTTGTTGGTTAAGAAATATGGTACAGTGTTTACTAAAATAATAAGAATTTCAAGTTTAATATAGGTCAGATGCTCTTTTATTTAATTGCATGAGTTACATCTCTCTCTCTTCTTTTTCTTAGTTTGTTTTTTCTACATAAACAATCTCTTAATTCTAACTTGAGTAACAAGAATGATAGTGACACATTTTATCAGCACACTTTGTCCATTTGATTAAAACTTATAAAAATTGTAGGGCATATTTTATTGATAAAAATATAACAAGCACAAAGGTACATTTTTTTTTTTCATTTTAATACCAAAATCTAAAATAATAAAATATGTAATTATTTTGGTATAAAACACATAAAATAAAACATTGAAACTAAACATATATATCAATCTTAAATAGAAAACCCTTATATTTTAATGTTTTAGAAGTATTCTGAGTCTGTCACTCTGAACATTAATTTTTTAATTAAAAAAAATAAAATTTCTCTACTATTCTCTGTGATTGAAATTTATTGAATATCTTATGCCATCTTTGTCTGGGAAAAGGTTGAGCAAAACTTCATCATTTCTGCAAATTTGACAGATTGTCTTATTGTGGTTTGCTGGTTATTTGAAACCGTTTCTATAAAGTTAAAATTATTTGATTCCCATGTCCAAAACTTTTTCTTCCACACCGTATAGTTGACGAATTGAATTAAAACAGAGCAGAAATGATCCTCATATTCATATAATAATGCTGAAAAACTGATAATATACAACTTTCTACTTGCACAGTGAAGAATATTCAATCAACAAGAATTAAATCTATATAATGTATACATCATGCATAGGGGTCATGTCAAATGGTTCCTCTCTCTGATTTATATAAAGAAATATTCCCTAATATTTAATTTGTTTTGTGATAATAACTAATGACAATGACAATAACTATAAGAAATACAAGAATAATATATAAGAATAACAACAAAAATATTTTAATTTTTTAATAATAATAATTTTTTCATGTGTATGATTATTGTTTTGGTACATCCAACGGTAGTTCCTTTCTCTATCTTGTGAGGTATATCGCAGTTTTATTTTTAAAAAAAATATTTTAAAAGAATGTAAAAATATTTAAATTTTGCTTAATATTTAATTTTTAAGTGATTTGAGTTTGTATTGAAAGATAAAAGAAGGTAAAAATATTTAAACATCGCATGACTTCGACTCCTAACATTATAAAATTGACTTATTAAATGTATCCAACAATTATGAATAGAAAACAATTGAATATTGTTTTAATATTAAAATTTAAATTTATTTAAGACAAACTAACTTTTATTACGTTATATTATATAAATGTATATTTATACAGCTTGACTAAAAGCGTACATCACCACTAAGTTTGCTTTGCCAAAAGATAATAAAAAGGAACGCATATAATAATAAAAAAATTAATTTGACTTTTTCATCAAAATAGTATAATTTATTTTTAAATTAGAATCTGGTATCTTACAACAAAATTAATCTTAGTTAATACAAGTTTGTTTACTTTCTTCGTATCTAAGTAACGTTTTTTATCATCCACAACAATTTCAGAAATTCTAGAATGTAAATGTTAATGTTATTATGTAATAATGTTTTCAATACGAAAATAGCAAAAATTTCATGTATTACTTTTCTTCTCTGTAAAATAAATATCAACTTAAAAGATTTAAAATATAAAACAGGTTTTCAACACGTATCATTTTGATGTGAATTTTACTTAGAAACGAAAATAAAATGATTAATTTTTACTGACAGTGTGGATTTTTCTAAGTTGTACTGAAGTGAATAAAATTTCAAAAATTAAAATTTTTTTTTCTATACTAAAATAAAAATTATACAAACATGGAAACAATCTATAGAGAAAATAAATAACCATTATCTCATAAATCATACAACTAAACAAAACAAAAATAAGGTAGTTGATATTTATTACAAAAATGAGAAATGACACTTAAACTACTTAAAATAATATATTATTAATTTCATATTTTTTTTAAACAATGGCTGGAAGTTTATCTCAAATGGTAAACAAGCAGCCATAACGCAACGCAAAATTGTGAAAAGTAAAAAAGAACACTTAAATTAATTTGTTTATAGTTTATTGATGATACACTTGTGTGTAAATGAAACATTTAGAGCATAATAGTGATATAAAAACATAATTTGATGCTTGAATCGGGTCCAATTTTAGAGTAAACTTTCACTAGTTTTTTTAGTTTTTTTAAGAGTGCATATTTATATTTATCATGATTTGAAATATAATTGAAGAAAGACTTTTAGAGATTTTGGTAAGAAAATGATTTCATTTTAGTTTGTTATGGTTTCATAAATCAATAAGTGGTTCTTTTGAGTATTAGATGACGATGACTTCGTTACTTGTACTTTTGTAAGTAAATACAATTTAAAATCTATTGTATTTTTTCATGTGGAGAAATCATTCTGCTCTTAAATTAGATAATTTAACTTTTATTCATAAAGAACAATATAAGTTATTTAATATTTTACCTCCGCAAATTTATTTATATTTTTTTCCATAATAGATATAGTTTGTCTATTTCCTTGAAGTGTAATGTTTTTCATGAGTTTCTTGTGATCTTTCCGTGCTTTGTATTTATTTTTTTTAATTGTATTTTATGTGATAACAAATGATTGATAGATTTTAGAGTATCAACATCACTAAGTTGTAAAAATTCATAATGTACTTAGCATGAGTTTATTTGTAAGATTGAAGTCTACTCACTTAAACAATTCTTAAACTATAAATTCATAAAAGTCAGATTAAAATATTTGGGAATGTTTGTAGGTGAACCCATTAAAACAAACTTTATGACACCCTATGGTTAATAAAATTAGGAAAAAAATAAGTCATTAATTATCCGTTTGTTATCACAGATAACTTCTATTTCATCAATAAATATAATGATCTTATATTCTTTCTCCTCATCCTTTTCTTTTCCTTTTTATATTTCTTTATCTTCTTCCTCATATAATTATTTGTTCTATTACAAATAATTTAAAAAAATATATAATTATTGACGGATTCAACCACAAAACGAACGTTAAAAGAGAAACTTTTTATGTCAATTATACCGACAAAAATATTCATTGATAATTTGTTTTCGTTGTTTAAATTCGTCCACAATTACTATTTTACCATCAATTTTGATTTTTCAGTAAAGTTCTCGTCAATAATATGGTACTTTTTATAGTGAAAGAGATATAAAAACTCCTATGTGTACACAATTTTTAACTTAGGCCTAAATGATAAGTAATTTATGGAAATTTGGAGACAATGTAACCAATAGACGTTGCAGAGAGTAAATAAATCAAGACGTTGGGTTAAGCAGAAAATCCAAATTCGTTAAGTAGTACTGTGTAGGAAGAATAAAATTGACGGAAATGTTAATCACAGTGTATTCTTGTATGAGTATTTATGTTATCGATAAGTAGTACACTGTGTATCGATATAAGTACATATACAATATATTCTTGTATGATGAAAACTATTACACTGTGTATTGACGAAAACTAGTACACAATATACTGTTTTTTCTTAATCAATCTATTATATTTGTGTAATAGCTAATCACACAGTTCATTTTTCTTCTACATTGACGTTTCTTACCAGTAAATTTAGATGGAACAGCTCTCGTACAATATAATATTTAGTAGATGTAAAAAATTGTAGAGTATTAGAATTATCCAACTTTATCGTTCTCAAAATTGCTGGTGTGTTGCTGGGAAGAGTCTATGTGGTGTGATCAAATTTAATAGTATTTTACAGCTGCAGTTACGCCAGACAAAACAACACCGCTCAGCGACAGTAAGAAACCATCTTCTTGTTTTCAGACCTAAATTCTTTTAGTTTATTTTTTAATAATAATTAGATACTAAAGCAAAGACATAGGCTTAGAAGTAAGATTAATTATGCAGATCTAAGTTAAAAATTTCAATCCCAACCAGAATTGGAAGATAATTGAGGTTTTCAAGATTCAACTGTCCTTTCCAAATTTCAATAATTGGTGGTGAACAGAGAGGCATATGCCGTATTACATGCACATAACCTCGCAATGTATACTCCAGAGCAGAATAAAGTGTGAAAATTTAAAACGACATGATCAGATTCTTCCTCATTCTTAATTAATTTAAGAGTAACCATCTTCAAAACAAACCTAGATCCCAAGACTCCACCACCATTTTTCTCACCAATTTATTTATTCTGTGTCTAAAACTTTTTCAAGCTATGTTATTCCATTAGATCTGGAATGAAATTAAAGCACTCAAAAACACTCCCCGCATCGCAATTAATATGGAATTTCTCATGGCTGATTCTTCTTTAAAAATCTATCCTTTTTGTTCCTGAAGTAATTTGGAATCCCACACTCAAAAAAAAAACCATTTTGTCCCACAATTACTCACTCTTCAATCTTGTATCATATCCAAAATATCTATCAAAAGAAAATAATAATTAAAAAAAATGAATTTTAGTTTGGCTTAACTTCATAAAAATAGGGTTTCTGCATCCAAACATAATATCTCCAACATATCTCTTGCACTTACTCTATTAAGATAATAAACGTTAATTTAATTTTGAAAAGTTAACTTCAACTTGTAATATCAACTTACATATATACTAGGATTTACATCTACTTTAGTGAAGTCTCGTCAACAATTATATACACAAGTCATTCTAATAAGTGCAACAGGCCAATAGTAAAAGAGCACTAACAAACCCATTATTTATTCCTGCGATCTTTTGGCATTAATCCATTCTCATATTCCATTCTGATATGTTTGATTGAATAGGCTTAGGAACATTAAATATTAGGTCAATGTAGAAGATCAAGTTGTCACTGTTTACCTCGTTTGGGGTTTGTCGAGTTGTTATTTCCACTCCTTTCGTTATAGTGTGGCCATTATTCGCAATATTTTAATAATTTTAATAAGGAAATAAATAGTAGAGATTAAAGAGGGTACAATCTAGAAAGAAAAGAAAAAAAAAAGAAAGGCAGGACCACAGAACATGGTTCAACAAAAGATCTTAGATCAAATATTGAAGTGAAGCATGTGTATATATATTTAGATTTTGGAAGGTTTATGTATGGTCCCAATCAAAAACAAGAACGTAGGTGCTGGACACATATCGTGTTTATGCTGAAATAAAGAGACAAAGAAAACAGTTAGGGGAAAATCTCCTAGGAAATGATCAAAGGTAGAGATCTGGTTCCCCCTTTTTTTGTTTATTATTTTAAATACAGGTTTGGTTTTCGTACATGCCCTCTTACCTTAATTTTCATTTATATACTAATCACTAGGTCGCGAAGCACAACCAATGTTGTAGGGTCGATTCCAAACAATAGGCCCTGTTGTTAGGCCGTGTCTCTTCTTGTGTGGCTACCACATGGAGAAATTAGGGTTAGGAGAAACCACGTTCGCTATGTGGGATCTGATTATATTAAATGCTTAAACTTTTGCTTAATATAAATATTAATCCCCTCACCCACTTTGGCGATCGACAGAGAAGCATGAAAGGGGGTTAGGGTTAAACAAATGACAACAATTAGGCAGCGCATTCACCATAATCTTGCACTTTGTCTCTGGCCCAGCGTGGGAACGAACAAGGAGGACAATATTGCTTAAGGAGTGATTAAAAATTAACAGACAGAAAATGGGGTAAATTGACCATGCATGATTAGGGAAAACAGAAGAAAAAAAATGGCGTGGCTCGAGGAATGTTTATGTGGGAATTGAGATATCGATCACTGAATTAACTGCCGCTTGTTCTATGTGATGTATACGTATTCTTCTCCATTTGTTTCCGTAAGTAATCGTTGTTAGTGGTTAATTAATTATTTTTTTGATGACAAAGCGTAGTTGGCCATGACAAGGTACGTTTCTTTGTCCTCATTATTGAGAACTGAAAAGAGAAACACGAATGAAACGGTAAGAAAAAAGAATGATATTTTAATCCAGTAAAGCGTAGATGTTGTCCGGGTTGGCGACAGAAAATAGCTACAGCTTGACCTTTTTACAGTATACAACGTTGGAGGGCAAGCCATAAAATAATGAAGGCATTGCGTTGCATGTAGAAGCAAGGTTCGCAGTGTCCGAGTGGAATAGGATGCTCTCTGTTTGGGTAGTAGTATAGGTAGCTATGCACCCAGAAATAGAAAATTAATTGAAGTGATGAAATTGTGACCATACACGCAGGTAAAAACAATGTTGGAAAAACAGAAATTAAGGTAGCGTAGGTGGTGTACAGCTTTGCATGTTGGGGGGGTGCTTGACAGAGGAAGGAGACAAAGGCAGAGATGGGATGAAATTGGTGGCGAAGGAGTTATGAATTGATGATGCATGCATGTGTGTGTGTGTGAAGGTGAGTGAGACTAAGCATGCAGTGAGAAGAAAGAGAGAAGAAAGAGAAGAGGTTGAGGAAGAGGTGTCAGTTCTCTGAACTTGTTATTTTATGTGTTTCTTAGCAGATTGTATGCTAAGAGTCCGACACTAGGGTGCGGACCTGGCTCGGACGCTTGTCCAACAAATTTCTGCACCCTTCTCTCTTTTGTTATCTAGCGCTATCTCATCTCTCAGCTCTATTTTTTCCTGAAATGACATTTCCTGCTATCTTCTTCATCACAGATCATACTTCAAATACATTCAAACGTTACCCTTCTAATAATTTCAATTCCAAACCCTTTTCATCTTAAGCTCGTGAGAAAAACTATTTCACCCATCAAAATCTAAATCAAATTATTTACTGGACAAATGTGAAAAAACATATTAATTTTTCCTAACTTTTATACAGAAGTTTTTTTTTCCTTTTTCTTTTTATTAGCAAAAATATTTATGAATATAAACAGAAACACTTGAAACATTTCGACCCTTATACACAGTTTATGTACATTCTTTTTGAAACATTTTATCTTCATTATAATATTCTATCAAGAGTTCATTTTTACATTCTATTATTGTGTCTTTCTAACAGGATTGCTATTACAAATATGTGTGTGTGAAAATTTCAAATAATTTGAACCATTTGATTGTCCACGTATAACTTCAACAAAACACATAAATCAGACATTTTATACAGAGGTTATTGTTATATTTTTCTTAGATATATTATTGGTTTGATAAAATCATATAGTAAATGAATCTTAAACGAAGTACAAACACATAAAAATAAATAAAATTATTGTGAAGCTTTTTAAAATAATTAGTTTTTGAATTTCTTTGTTCATTTTGTATTTTGTATATACATGTGTGTTAGAAGTTAAACATCAATTAGAGATAAAATAATTTTATAATATATATGTAAATGCAAATCTCACCTTAGAAATCGATTTTGAAGAATTAAGTTAGACTTAAAATTTACTTTTTAACATAAAATCAGATAAGATCATTTCATGGTATATCTCAACATATTTTTTGTAGTCTCTTTTAAATTTCAACCACCAAACGTTTTTAAAGGAATATAAGCTTAGGAACAATCGTATCGAGGTAGAAATAAATGCTAAACTAAAATATTACGGTAAATGTTTGGAATTATCGATTTATAGTTCAGAATACTAACTTGCCGATGCAAACTTTTCTCCATTTTTTGTAGTCTTCTCGTGTTTGAGGTGTTGTGTTGGAAGAAAAATTCGTTGTAAATCCTTTAATTAAATACACTACAAATTATGGCGTGTTCTAATTTCAAACTTGATTAAGGGGTGCTTTATAATAATATTCAAACTACATTAGTTGTATTTTTTTACATGCTAAAAGGGAAATAAATATTTTCATTATTACTGCTGAAATAAATAATTTAGACCTATGATAATTAGTTTTAATCTTAATTTTATCAATCAAATTTATTAGAAATTAATTTTTTGAACTTTATTTATGAGTCATGGTGGTCATTAATCGGTTTTTTTTTTTTGCTGTGAAGTTTTTTAAGGCACGGTTATTAAGAACTTATTATTTAGGATTACATAGGTTTTTATATATAAAATGAGCAAACTTTAGTTTTGGTTCCTAATTCTCTAAAAGGAAATGTAGTTGTTTCCTTTGCTTTTTAAAACTTGTAAATTTTAAGTTTTGTGATAAAAATAAACCCATGGTTTTGTTTCTTCAAAACATGAAAATACTATATATTTAGTGTTTAACATTTATTTCAAAGCTTAATTTCCTTATGGATGCATTTTTAATATGACGAGATAAAACAGTGAAACAGAAAAAGAACATAGATGTGATCAGACAGTGTGATGAGAAATGAAGAGATAATAAAACAAAAAATAGAAGTGAGCCAATGCATGTTAAGTCCTTTTCATTATATTATTTGTTGTCCTTGGAAGTGCAACTTATTCCATCGTTATAAAATCCATAATATTTGGTAGATAATTTATTATTTAGTATAACATTATAGCTTATTTATGTTCATAATTAAGTACATTTGAATTTAATTATATGTTCAACACTTGGTTTCTTTCCTTGGTTGTCTGAAACTGATCAACTGAAACCTTAAACTAGGTATATTTTTATTGAAACTAAAGCCAAGTAGTATGATATGAAAGTGAGAGATATCAGTTGGATTTAGTCAAGTTGAATATAAAGTATGAGGTTTGGTTTTATAGACTAAATCCATTCATAGTCCAATAATATGGTTTTACATATTTAAATAAAAATGGTTTTTATGTCGTTAAGAATGTAAGTACGAGTCTAAGTTTCATATTGAATAAAAATAAAAAAGATGAATATCATATAAGGATCAAGGTCCATAAACTTGTCTCAAGGTTTTGGATTAAGAATAATGTAATACTTTATGTGTAGATTGAACTTACACTCACTCACTAGTGTATTGTATCTCTCTCATTATCCTTTCTTAAAAGATCCAATACATACACATAGATAATTAATTATTAATATGAATTTGTAATCCAGCAAGGTAAATAAACGGTGGTCACCGACAACAATGGACAGGTTTGCCGTGTGTGCCACCGCAAAAGTGCCTCTGAAATATAAAGATTTTGGTGGATTTGGTGCCAGTGGTTGCTGTGTTGTGTTAGACCATTGGGTGGAGTCAACTTTGAGGATGCAAACTTACGATAATGCCCCTGTTTAAGTACTGTCCTTGGCATGGGACTGCTTTGTCTAGGATAAGAACAAAGGAACAAACAAACAAACAAACAAATTCCCAAGCCCTGCAGCAACCTTATCATGCGCCACTCACTTACCATCATCACATCATCCATCGACCCACATGCATGCGTGGCATGCCATTGCATGCCCATCATAACCTCATCCACTCTTTCTTTCTGGAAGTGACACGGCGCATGCAACCCCTGCACATAGAGAGATCCAAAAATCAATACTTTTTTTTTCCCTTTGCTGCAATATCAAATCACAGAATCCATTCCCAACCCACTCTAGTGACGTGCAACAGAATTCCCACTACTCATAACCTTCTTCCTCTTCTACTGTATCTTAAAGTCTCTTCATCTCGCATAATTGGATTTGCTTTATCACATAAACAATCTCCCTCTTATAATATAAACTCATCATCAACTAGTGCACACCAATTGGTCGCCTTTTAATTATTCTCCTGCTTCTAAGTGACATATTTTAGATATCTCAACTTGCTAATTTGTCCTTCTTCTTTTTTTTTTTTTTCTTTTTTTGACGGGATTGCAATAACATATTACAAGTATTAATTAGGTATCTTTTCTCTTCTGTCTGATTCCCATCACTTGGTGACTAAACTCGAGGGAAGTTGAAAAGTGGCAGCCACCATGTTAGCTTCATATTTAATTCACCACAAATTGTTGGGCTTGCATAACAAAAGTGATAACTTTTCATCACCATTTTTTGATACCGACCTTGTTTTAGTTCATTTAAATACGCAATCAAATTCATAAGATGGTAGATTATAGTGCATATTTATTGTTTATGATGATGGGAGTTAGATGGTCCCCACAGAGTATTGTTCCATAATATCGGATTATACGCCAAATGTCCCACGAACACGAAGATCTCGGGATTTATATGTCTTAACCTTGTCTCCAATTATTATCTGGCACTTCACTTCCGCATCCTCGATCGTAGAGAGTGCCTACACGCTCCGATTTCAGAAAGATAACATGCGGATCTAGTCATTAGATTTCAGAAGCCAATTTCCGGCATCATCAAATTACCTGCTTGGTTAATATAATAAAATATCCACACACTTCTTACCGAATTTGGTCACACACATTTTGAAATGGGTTGAGCGGATTGTATACGTGTGATTGAGATCTGGATCATCGTGAAAGAAAGTCCACATACAAAGATTATCCCAAGTTTAAATCAGTAAGGATTTCTCGAAATGGACTGAAAGATTCTTGATGTATAATCGAGATTTGAATTACTAACAAAGACTCCTAGTAAGCGTTTTTTTAATAAATATATACGAGTTAATAACAAGTATGAGATGATATAATTTTAGTGGAATATATATATGTAATCTTTTTAGACTTATAAGTAACGTGTTAATGCGTGTTTGTACTATTAATAGATTGTGTTTATATCACAAACAATATCATGTGTCTCATAAAAAATTCTTCATTTTAAAAAGATTAATTTATTATATTATTGGAAATAGTTCAAATGTGAGTCAAAAAGTCTTATATTAGATAAAATAAACAAAGTTAAACACTATATAAGAATAAAGATTATAACAACATTGCCTTAAGGTTTTGTGATTAAAATGGTGTCAAATGTTTTATATGTATAAAATTAATGTCATATAACCATATGAATCTCACACTCAAATCTCATGCTTATTTGACCGTTTTGGACATCACAACAACAATAATATTATTATAAATATGCACAAGGTAGATAGACACAAATATAAATATAAGAATTTTGTAAAAGATATTCCCAATTGTTAGTATTAATAATAAAAGATTGATGGTATGTGTCAATCGTGAACATTTTTCTTTTCCAAACTTTTACTCCTTCTTTCACGTTTTTATAAATGTAGTTTTTTTTATCGATAATATAATTTGTTAGTTTTTTTAGTGAGAGGAATTGAATTAATGATCTCTCCTATCCTTCCTTTTACATCCATCAAATCAAGTTTATTTCTCCAAATTATTAGTCGAACACTTTTCTCTCAATCTAGTTTGACGTTTTTAATGATATATGGTAGTGGCTTGTGAAATGAATTTAGTATAATATGGTTTAATTTAGTTTAAAAAAATGAGGTGAAGGTATAAATGTATGTGTTTGATGTGCATGGATGGAATAGAGAGTTAAAAAAAGAAGGGACACATCCCTTAAAGAGGTGAATGTGTGGGATGTTAATGAGTAATAAGAGTAGACAAAAATGGGAAGATGGAGGAAGATTTGTCGTTAAGCAATTTAGGCTAAGAAGGTTGAAGCGTTGATGTAGTAGGTGAGTGTGTGAGGAAAATATTCTTTAAAAAGCGAAGGCACATGAATTCCCGACAAGTGAGAACGCTAGGGCTCTTGCCCCTCAATTTTACTTGAGTTGGAGACCGTGCTCTGTCGCTTTCTTCTGAGGTAGGGATCTTTGTCTTTTCCACCTTTACCTCTCTCATCTCTCTCATTTTCACCCCTCCTCAATTTCTTCACAAATTAATTACACTTCCTTTACACAGAAACTAATTTATAAAACATCTCTAGTATAATTTCTTTAAAATTTCTTTCATTTTTCTCACCTCTACAATGATTCACAGACAGGGGTGGCAAAACTGGGTCCAACAGGCCAGTTCGTCAATCCGTGTTAAAAAAAATGAATTGGGTTTAAGATTTCAACCCGTCAATCCATTTTGACTCGTTCGGTCCAGTTCGTCAACTTGACGGGTCAAAGTACGAGTCCAGTCCGTCCTGGTCCGTTGACACGTTTTAAAAAAATAAAATAAAATAAAAGTAACAAAAAATATTAATTTTTTATATTATATTTTTTAAATGTGTAAATATATAATAGTATTGTAATTTATATCATTAACACCTACAAATTAAGTTTCAATTATTATTTATAATTGAATAATTTAATATATAAATTTAATAATTATTTTAATTTATCTAATTAAAAACATTAACTAATCAATTAAAAATCTAAATCATATTTTATTTGATTAAATATGCCTTTAATAATAATTTATATGTATGTATAAACAAATTTTAAAAATAAAAAAATGAAAAATTTGAAAACTAAGTAAAAAAGTTTAAAAAACTAAAAAAAAAAAGAAAAAATAAATGGACGAGCCAACCCAGCCTGACATGTTAGCCCGTCCAATATGGGACGAGTTATGATTATTAGCTTGTTTTTTTTTAACGGGCTAATCCGACCCGACCCGTTTTTTACGAGCTACAGGAGCCGGACCAAAACAGGCCGAACCGATCCATTTTGTCACCCCTGTTCACATAAAAAGTTATCCATTTGAATTTAGAATCATTCAGGTCTTTAGAAAGTTTCTCCATAAATATTTTAAAGAAAGAAATTCAAGATAAAAATCGATTTATGGACAAAGTAACAATAAAAATTATATATTTCTTTTATAAATAAAAAAAGCAAAAAATTTCCCCAATTTTCTTACTTGTAAGCCTTTGTATAAAGAAGCTAGTTGTATTTTTCTAACGTGTAAGCCTTTATAGAAAGAAACTAGTTTTTGAATTGTTTGTATTGCCATTTTCCTGATTATCATGTGTATCGAATCCCTTTTGGGTCTTGTTATGAATTGACAGTAATTTGGTTGATTTGGGTCTTAATGGATACAAGATCTACAACAATCTTGATTTATGATGCATATATAAGAAAAAGAGAACACTAAGTGGTCATTTGGAAAAACTAAAGCAATTTTAATATGACAAGGTCAAATTGTACAAAGGCATAAAGCGTAAATTGCAAAGTTTTACAAAAAACAAAAAATCATTGTTTTTTGAATAAGGATATAATTGGACACATGTTAATTATCTTGGGCCTGGCTTCGGCCTATACCTCCGTCCATGGATCCAGTTAGGAAAAAGTGGATATCAAAGTCCAATCCGTACCTTGGCTTATTAAATAATCAAATACTTATCTAAACTTACGTAATTTAAATTATATATATATATATATATTTTTTTTTTCATCATAAATAACAATAATACTAAACATTAGACAAAATTGTGTAATAACATAGTACTTAAAAATATAGAACTTTAATGTTTTTATTATATCTAATATTATGACATTTAGACACTATTTAACAACCTTACTTCAAGAAATTAGAAGTACAAAAAATTTTCTGCCTACCTTCAATCTTGGATATTTTTGTTGGAGAATTTCTAACCAGAATTTTACATTTGACTAAACCATATACGCCATAAACAAAAATATATTTAAATATTTCTAAATGAAAGCATTTTTCAAAATGTAATGACAAATTCTGCGTAAGAATTTGTAGTCTTTATAAAATAAGGCATTTTTTCAATTATAATTTATAATCCTGTCAATTAAACATAAATTTGAATTCAAAACACTATTTACAACTAATTAAAACAATTTAAAATAGGTATTTTGATGAAATACTTTTAAAAAACAAATATTTAAAGTTATTAATAAACATTATAAAAGACATACCAATGTAAATGTTTATACTTGACATTTAAACTTAATAAATATTTATTTATATTATATTTAAAATAAATATTCTTTAATTTATGTCAATATTTATATTTTATAGATAATTAAAATATATTAATATAAAAATTAGTTTAACGTTTGCTCACAAAAATATTTAATAATTAAATTTATTGTAAAAATAATTTTGATATTTGTGCAAAAGTAATGTATTTAATTAAAAGTTCTTACGAAAATAGTTTCGATGTTTGTACTGAAATAAGGTATTTTGTCTGGTAAACTAAATCTAAATTTTACTTTTACTTTTATAAATTTATTTATACGTTTAAAATTGACATTGTAAAAAATATGTAAGTTAATTAATATATATTAAAACTACAATATTAATACTAATAAAACATATTTTATGATGTATATAATTTTACAAAAAAACAAATAACTTTAATTATACAATTAGTTGTGACAAAATCATATCACATAGATTTAATTGGATGTATTAATGAGGGAAATAATTTATATTTATACAATGTATTGTAAAAACAATATGTTTTAAATATATGATTAAATAATTTTCTAGGAAAAAAGATATGTTTATAAAATCATTTGTTTTAGGAAAAATAATATTTCTACGAATATTTAATTCAACTTATAATTTTAAATAAGTAATTTATGTTCTTGTCCTAAATCTTAAACTCTAAACTCTAATCAAGTATTAAATAAAAGATATTTATACAAAATATAATTTAATGTCTTCTAACTTTGAATTGTATTTTAAATTTTAAAGAATACAATTCAAAATATTATTTTATTTTCCAATGATCATAAATAAGGATCAAATTTAATCTCTTACAAAAATGGGACTTTATTTATCATGTCCTTTATTTACACAAGAATAATTTTTTGTTGTTATTTTTTAAATAAAAAAATTGAAAAATTATAATTTTGAACGAATATAAAAATGTGATTACAACAATAAAAATGTTGTCAACAAAAGAACTTCAAAATTCTTTAAAATTGTCAAATCCTTCTTATATCAATATAAAGTTACGAGGCGATGCAAAATTATTGAGAACTTATTTAATACAAAATTTTTATTGAAATATACTAGTTTTTTTCACTGATCTGCTTATAAATTTGCACGTAGTATTATTTAAAAATATTTGAATTTGAGAAAAAATTATACCGTAAAAGAATATGAACATATGACATTTAATTTATATGTTTTGAAATAATTTTGTTTATGTTGTATTTAAATGAGTTTTGACTATGTAGTTATGATTGGTTAAAGTAAGTGGCGGTATTTAAAAATCGAATGCTTGAAGACAAATTATTTAAATCAAATAATTATTTCAGTAATTAATATGTAAGATAAGGTATTATATAAATTGAGAGAAAATTGATTTTGGTTGAATTAGAAATTAAATTCAGTTTTTATTTGAATGGGAAAAAAAACAGGAATAAGTTTTTTATTAAAAGCAACGAATTTTCGTATACAAAATTTATGCGCATAAGGATTTAATTTTATTCATCTTACGAAAAAAAGCTTTTGTGAAATTTTTGCTGAGTAAAAGTAAATTTTATTCAATATTTTTTCATCAAATTAAAGATACGTATACTTCGGTTATTGAATTCTTATTTTATTGAGCAAATTCCTAAAAAAATATTAATGTTGTGCTTGGATGAAAAATGTAAGGGAATAATTTATTTATTTGGATAATTTGAATTATTTTTTTTTAAGTAAAAGGAATTTGGATGAAGAAATTAAAATGAGATTGAAAATTAGGAATTTTAAATATATTTGAAATAATTAAAAAATATAATTCAAAATTCACTACAAAATGAATGAAATTAAAATTTGACAAGTAGTGGAACTTTTTATTGGTGAGGATATGGCGGAACTAACTCACTTGAATTTTAGTTAGAGTCGACTTGGTCGAATGGGACCAAATTTTTGCCAATACCGACTTTGAAGAATTTAGTTGTGAGTAACTTAGTTGAATTCAGTCCAATTTTAGTTGGGGTTGACTTGGTTGATATTCAGTTAGGATTGACTGGTCGAATTCAGTTGAATTTCGATTGAGGCTGACTCGGTTGAACTTGACGAAATTCATCCAAATTTTGACTTTGATTGACTTGGCTGAATTCGATCAAATTTTGGTAAGAGCAAACTTGATCAAAATTTGATTGAGACTGGTTTGACCAAATTTAGTCGAATTTCATCAAAAGTCGTCTTGGTCAAGTATGGCCATATTTTTGTTGGGGCCAACACGGTCAAAATTCGATCGGGACCGACTCAGTTTAAATTCAACTCTAGCTGACGCAGTCAAATTTAGCAAAATTAGTTATCCATAAAATAAAAATTCAATTATTTTATCCAAACAAAGAATTTGAAATTCAAAATATTTTAATTACTCCGTCTAAACTAATTATTTTAAAAATAAAGAGAATACAATTGAAAGTAATTCAGTTATTAAATATTTCAATTTATTTGAATGGTCGAATTTGTTTGTTTTTGTTTTAATAAGTTCATTCTGCGTAATATATTTGTTTTTTTCAATTTTTTGTAAGCATGCTACAAATGTTATCTATTTGTAAAGGATAAACGAATGTAATTGATTTGTTAGTGAAATCTTAAAGGAAACATTGTTGTGGTGAGTGATGGCTTATGAGGTTTAATATGTGAGACAATGAGAGAGAAATAATGAAAAAAAGAGAGCAGAATAGCAGCAATAATAAAAAAAAGTAGAATCCATCTGAGTAAATAGAAAGCCCAGTCCGAGACTAAAAACTCCAAAATTTAACTTCAAATAAAGTACAACAAATACACAAAAAGATCTTAGGGAAAGTTTCATTCCTCCCGCTAAATAAAAAGAACGAGAAAGTAGCTAAACAGTTACATGCTGCACCTTCTGAAGAAAAAAATAGTTACATGTAAAACAAAACCCTTCAACTACACAAACATCCATAAGTTGAGTATTTCTTCACCTTCCTCTTATTTCTAATTAAAACTATTAAAAGATTTAAAAGTAAAAATATACAATTATATCTCAAAAGAAAAAAAAATTCAAAATTTTCACGTGGCAAAGAGGTGATAAAAGCAAGTTCGTTTTTTTTTTAAAAAAGCGCAAGTTTGTTAGGCATAATCGGAATTGATAATAGTATTTTAAAACATTATATTATTATTTCATTATATGATTATATGATTTTATTTTTATAATGTAAAGTGTGGATACCTGTATGGAGCGGATAGAAAAAACGTGGAAAAATCCTAAGGCGCAGTTTTGGATTGAAAAGGTTGGTTGGTGGATGACGTGATATGATTGGGTGTGGTGTGGTTTCTGGGCATGGAAACTTTATCCTCCGTATACTTAAAATGTGGGGTTTCGTGGCCCAAAAACTTTCCAAGTAACGCGAAACAGGGTCAGAAAAGCGGGTCAGGTTCACACTCTGGGCGCCAACAACACGCACATGGAAAGCCACCTCTCTACTACGCCATAAAAACCCGCCAAACATCCACGCAGGTAACACTCTCACCCGCGCCTACCCTATATATTTATTACTTTTTCAAACCCTTTCGTTAGGGTTCATTGCAAACGCCGCATTCCGCTCCTCAGCTTCACAGCGCCATGGAGGATGTTAGGGCTACCTCCGCCTGGGTCGCCAGCCGCTCCTCCCACGTTCTCGTCGACTCTGCAGGTTCATTCCCTTCATTCTCTGTCCTCCTTATTTACCTTCCGATAATGCTCTCCAAAATGAAACTATAATGCGTATTTGCCTCCGGTGTCGTTTTCAGGGATTGAGAAAGTGGTGAGCACCATTGAGTCCATTCCCAAGGTTGAGTGGGATTTCGAAGGGATTCATTACTTCGATAATGGACCACTCACCGTCCAATACTTGTTTGTTCTGGACGCTTTAAATTTTTGCTTCTGGCCTGGTACGCTGCGTTTTTTTTTCCCGTTGATAATGCTTAGAACCTTTTCACATTACGACTTGATTAATTGCACGCCTGGAGTACCTTAATCGTAGTGTTAATGGCTCTCTGTTTTTGTATTTTCTTTTAATTGCTATCTTTATTATCGTGCTACAGAATAAGAAAGCCAATTTACCCGCAGAACTTGTTGTTGACACTTCACAGATATGAAAATGGTTTGCGAATATGCAGGAGGTGGCGAATTTGGATTGTTATTTCTGTTTATCTGTGTCGTGTTTGTGTGTGTTAGCCACTTGTATGTTACCAACAGTCAGTTGTTCTATTTTTTAGAGTGGACTCCGCTATAAAATATTGCAGCTCACAAACGTATCCATCACCCTAGCTTTCAAAATTATAGATCTCATTATTGATTTTATCTTACATTTCTTCCCCTGTTTATCGTATATTTGAATAAAAAGTCATAATAAACTTCAATTTCTTGATGTAAATTATGAGAAATGAAGAACATTTAGATAAAATGCCTGTGTGTTAGTATCTGATATACGGGAGATTAGAATACTATTGTTTTTGTTTCCTTGGTTAGCTAATGATGAGAAACAATTAGTTCTCATTTTTATCTTACATAGTCAAGGTTATTTTTGGGATGCTGGGTTCGAAGGGTATCATCCGGACATTTGTCTAGTTGACATTCTAATTGACAAAGAAAAGAAGTAGTGATTAGTGAACTGTCTCATCATTTTAGTGTATGTATTTTTTATCCTTGGTTAACTGTGCCATCCTTTCTATTCTTTTTAATGTTGACGTCTCTTCTCTTTTGCTAACAGATAAGGATTTGAATTACGACGATTTGGCATCTGGGTTAAAGGCAGCTCTTCAAAACGATAAATCTGCCTTCGATGCTGATCGTCTGCAAAAGTACACCGGTAATCTACTCGGACCTCGTACTGTCTGTATAGAAATTAACTAGAGTATTTTGTCACGTGCACACATTTGAATTGAAATGACGAAGTTTTCGACAGTGTTGTAATTTCAATTCAGTTCATGTTTTTGTTATCAACTGAAACTACCGTTTGTCAAAATTATGTTAAGGACATAATAGATACTGCATGTACACTTGATTTTCATTTGTTTCACTTAAAGGAAGTTAGACCCAAACAGTGAACAAATGCTCGTTTTATGTTGACAGGTCGGAGGCAATAATTTTTTGTTTGGCACATTATGCTTTCTTAAGATGGTTCAGCATTGACAGCTTTGAAATTATAGTTCTTCATATGATAAAATCAAATAAGAAATTTGTGGTTAAGTTACAGTATTTTCAGAAGGAATCTTTATATGTCTGCTTGGTCTTATGGTTGGTGTGATTGCTTCAATGCTGTAGATGAAGAAATTTTTTTCTACCAATATAGTATAATTACAAAATGAGTTCATAATGTTAGGTCCACAGTTGCGCGAGCTTTTGAGGTGGCCTAGACCCCTTCCTTTGGAAGATGAACGAGTTAGGTTACTTCACGAGGTAAAACAAATCATTAGCAGTGCTACCTTTAACACATATCCATCTTTTTTTAGTTTCACTGTTTCTGTTGGAATCAATCCTGTTAACTAAGTTCTGGGTAATAAGCATGTCTGGAAGTTTGATGGCACTCTGTGTATTACTGTCCGTTTCCTTTGCTAGGTTGGGAGTGAATTGGAAAGGAACTTTGAGGGTAAAGCATCCAATCTTGTTCAGTGCTGTGGAAAATCAGCTGTGAATCTCGTCGCTCTAGTTGCACGCCATTTTCCTGGTATAGCTGTTTTTCGCTTAGCTTTTGTTTCTCAAATTCTAAAATATATAGTGCTCAATTTATGTGTGCATCTGTTTGAAGTTGCTATGAATTTTATGCAAAGTATTTAATTTGTTGACTCCAATATTATTTGGTTCTAGGTTTTAGAGACCATACAGTGTACAAGGGACGCCAGGTATTTTTATACAAAAGGGCTCAGATATTTGCAGCAGATTTGTGGGGTGCATTTGGGGGCCAAGGATATGGTGAGTTTAAAGACATCGGCTCTTTAACTATAATGGCGGACTATATTGTCCCAGCTGTGCTTCGGCAGCTTGGTGTTTTAAAATATAGTCCAACACTGGCCAGTACTATCGAGTCCAGTGGAGAAATAGGTCCAGGGACTGAAGAGGAAGTTGAACTGCGGGCTTGCTCTGTGCATGCGGTGGAGAAAATGAGGGAGCTGATAAGTAAAAAGTCAGGAAGACAGGTTAGTCTTTTCTTTCGGGAGTACCTCCCTCTTATGGCCTTTTCCAATGCATGTAAAGTTGGAAGGTTATTTAAACTCAAGCGTCATAAAAAAAATAATTCACTGCTGGTTTGTTGCTTGTCTATTTTTTAAAAATAATTAAATCCTTTTGTTAAATTATCTTTTCTCCAGAAACATTTACTCAAAAAGGAAATGCTGCGCAATTTCGCTGTTATGGCTCATGTGTTTTGTGCGCAAGTTGTTCATCTTATATGAAACTGAAAAAGCCTCTCTGACTTTTATATTCAGGTTCTCAGTGTGGAGCTGGATCTTTGGCTCTGGGCTGCTGGTGTTCAGTGCACATCTCTGCAGCACCACCGAACACTTTCAATATATTACTGAGCTCATCATATATGGTAATTTCTAGCTATTAAAGAAGAAAATTTTGGCTGTTTTAAGGGTAATTATTTAGGATAATGTGTGAATAACTACCTCTTTTTTACTTATGTTTTTTGGATCAGCTTTTGTAATTTTGTAAGAGATACGTTGCCACGTGTCTTCAAATTTAATTTTGAATAGACTTTTTATTGGGATTTTAGGACCTAAAATAGTTTACCGCAGAAGGTGGTTAATATTTACTTTGTCAAATGCTCAAATATAACTGCTGTGATAGCCAAGGTTGCAACAGCGGGTGGCATTTTATAGAGAGAGAGAGTTCATACCTTTTATCTTATAAGAGAGTATTGCTTTTTAGTTTGTGGGGACTGTTTCATTCTGAGTGTAAGTACCCAAACTCTTATGGGTGGTCAATGTCGTTAAGTACAACTCGCTTACTCTCAGCAAACGCATGCATGTAGTGTTGCCTCGTTCACCGTCCACTTAGAGAATATCAATTCAATATGGCCTATCTTAAATATTCGGTTGATCGGAATGGGAGTAGGTCCCATCGATGCAATATATTCTTTCTACCCCATTAATATCATGCCTGGCCACTAGAAACAACCACCTTTTCTTTCTAGAATCCTTTTCTATTTTCTTAGGCATATTTCTAAATAACCCTGGATTACCTCTAAACGGAGGACCCTAGCTGCATATTTCAACATAGAGGTGATCCCATCATTCTACTGAACTCTAATTAACGCACTAGGAGCATCTTCAGTTGTTTGAAACAACTCTTCCAGGAGAGAAATTTTACTCCCCACTCCAAAATTTATTAAAAAATTGTTTGTATGTATTGCAATAATCAATATCATTTCCCACCACCATTTCTTGGGATTAAATTCCAGGTTCATGATGCATCCCATATGGTTACCAAGTTTTTAGAACGACGTCATTTTTTAGTCTTTTGCAATTTGAACATTTTATTGGAACAAATTGGTGTAGGCTTTGTTAGAGAAAATTAACTTGTAGTTGATAAGTTAATTTTTAGATGAATTATGTTAGTTTTTAATTGATAAATTTCTAATATGTAAGTTTTTAGTCAATAATATAGTTTATTGTTAGTGAATCTAAAAAGATTTAGATGCATAAGTTATATTATATAAATAGATTTTTTGTATTTTTTTAAAAAATTATTTAATCGTAATTTTAGTTTTTGTTGAATATAACTTAGTTTTTTTTTAGTACTTATATTTATTTTGGAAGTCAAGTATATATTTTTTACTCGTGTTATTTAAACTAGTTATTCAGATGAGTATTAATCAGTTTTTTTTTTTTAAATTTAATGTTTTGGTCTCTCAATTTAAACTATTCTTATATTTTTTTGTGTGGTTTTTATGTAAATATCATGAAAAATTAGTTACTTTAATTTATAATATTATATAATTTTAGTTTAAAATATATAAAAATAAAAAAATCATTAACTAAATAAATACTACAAATATTATTATAAGTAAATGCATCAAAATGTAAGGGATACTAATAAAAAAGTTAAACAATTGTAGAGCTAACTATAGTAGTTTTAATTTAAGTTGAAAACTTCAACATAAATTATTTTAAAGTAATTAATTAAATATTTTATGTCGATCAAATTAATTTATAAACCGGTTAAGTAAGTTTTTAGATAGTTTAATGCGCAGATATTTTATGCAAAGTTTGACATAAGAATGTAGGATTTACAATCGACATTACAAATTGATTCTATTTAATATTTAGCATCAACTTAACATATATTACTTATTTAAAGTATAGTGGTATGGTTTTACCTTGCGAATTTGATCATTCCAAGCATTAGTGTTTTGGTATGTGTTTGGTTTATATTTCACTATTCTATAATTGATTCAAATTTCTACATTGGAAGTCAAAACAATAAATAGTTATTTGTACCTTTTTTTATTTTTCTTTTTGGATGGTCCAAAGAAACTTTTAGATATTGTTCATTCTCTTTTGATGTTGAAACATATATCTGTTTTCATCAACGGAGTAAAAGTGATTATTTGTTGGCCACTCAAGTCCCTTGTCACCAGTGCAAGAGAGGATAAAATTCTTCTCTAAAATAGTGAAAAACACGTATTCATTCCGATTTGTAATAATAGATATGGCACTTCCTTGTGTGCGAAATAAATAGTAGTCACTTGTGAGTAGAAGTTTTTGTGTGGCTCGATTGAAACTAATTGGGGTCTGAAATGGCTTCTAATTGTCGATGGTCCAAGACAAATAAGAAAATAATGTTAATTTTCCTGGTAAAATTAACAACGCACGAAACCCAATATATAGACTTTTAAATATAGTATTTTGTTTAAATGGTGATTACGATGGTGTTCAGTGCCCGTCACTGCTGCTTAATTTAGATTGTTTGTGGCTAAACATGCACAACCAAGTCAAGTTTGCTTAGGTTGTGATACTAATAGATATGATTCAAAAGGCACTTTCATGCAGACCAAGTCTCGTTAAACTAAAACAAACCAATCCAGCAATCGAGTGGCTCGAACCTGATGGAATTTTGGTAAGGGGGATCGCAAATTGGACAAGCAATATATTTAATCTTATTAGTGTTTAATACTTACGTAATACAGTATAGCTTATAGAGTATTTGATTGAACGATTGAATTTTTTTTTTCGTTTTGTTCATGTGGAATCAGAAGAACTGGTGCACCTGAAAACTTTATTCAACCAGAAGGCAGTTTTTACATGAAAGTTGAATTCGCTTACCATTTAAACGCTGATTATTGTTTCGGGTTGACGAAATTCTGATTTCTCGTGTTCCACCGAACGATATCTTTTTTTGTCAACAGAGATTTTTAATTCTATTACATCGTAGTATCATTGTCAGTTTGCAAGTGGTCAGTATAAAATTGCTCTACAATTATGGCTGGAAAAAGTTTGCAGTTTATTATATCTACAAAAAAATTATGATTAGAAATTCACTAGAAAGAGATCAACCTGCTTGATGCTATAGAGTCTGAAGGAGAGTCCCTTCTGTTCCCCGAGGCTTCTCCATCCATAAAAGGAATCGCCACCTTTAGACCGTACCCAGCGTTTCTGTGCTCGCAAACTCTAAGCTAGTTGCATGAAATAAATAGTACGTGAGTGTTTTCAGTGTGAAGATTCTCTTAATGGTGTCCATGTTACCTTCACTTTCAGAAATCAGGTGTAAATGCAAAAAGTGGTGTTTTTTACAGTGGCGGGTGGCAGCAACTTTGTTTCATCTAGTGGGTAGGACCACTCACTATCCTAGTAAGTTTTAAACTTTCGTACACTTTTTTTTTTCTGTTTTATTTTACTTTGGTTAAATGAACAATCTGATTTCGCTTATACCCATGTATAATAGTTTTGCTTAGGTAATTTTAGGTAAAGCTTAAGCCACTCGTGAGGGAATAATATCTGTGTTGCATATCGACCATCCGATTAATCCTTCGAAATTTACTCCATGCGTATGTAAGAATCATATTCACATCAATTATATATACACATCTATATATACCTATATTAGATTAAGACAATATAGTATGTAAGTAGGTGTAAATTTCATCTTACAAACCAGTTTTGTGAGATTAAGTTGAGTTTAAAATTCACTTCTTAATATGGTATGAGAACATGGTATTAAAACTAGGTTAAAGTCTATCTGAAGAAAATTTCTTAAGCATATTGTTTCATCCGTTATCGGGTTGTTATCAGACCATCCATTTCTAGTCCGACGCACAAGATGTACCTTGACTTGAGAAATGTGTTGGAAGTTCCACATAACTAGAGTTAAGACAATTTTATAATATATAAGTGGAGTGCAAATTACATTTTACAACTTAATTTTGTGAGATTAAGTTAAACTTAAAATTTATTTTATAATAATTATATAAACATGAAGTAATACGTGTATAATACATGTGAAACTGTGAAAATCTAGTTTTGTTAAAATCATCGGATAGAATAGTCCAATTAAACAGAATTTGTGTACTCGAGAATTGAGATGCCGATTGATTTGAAGAGGAAGGACAACCAAGCAAGTTACTTTATATTAAGAGACATGGGGACCTAGCCATCAACATCATGATTTGTTGGTGGAATCGGACTCAAGCTAATCCAAATGTATGTTGGTAATACAGGGACCCACATATCGGAATCTTTAGGATATTGCCTACATTTTTACCATGATTTTAGCTCTTTGTTTCTATTGTGGAGATTAATATATTACGCCTTTTTTTTTTCTTCTTTCTTTTCTATAATTGATGATGCTCCTCAATTCTGTACATTGTTTATTATTTAACATCTTACCTTCCAATATAAGTTAACTCAGCACCTTTCCCTGGGTAATTCTAACCAGATTATACTTCACACGTCACTCTGCAATAGTGCATAACAGTTCTCTCTCACTTTGGATAGAATCATATCAAGCTATATCAGTGGATCATGTATTTACTAAATAAGTTAGATTAAATCTTTTTAATAGATATGTATATACCATATAAAAATCATTTGAAGAGAAACAAATTTATTTGCATTATTGTTATGTTTTAGAGTTATATACTTTTTTTATTTAAAAGTTTAAATCTGTTAGTCTGACGTACATGTAAATTCAGACCACTATCTCCTTTACAGACTTACTAAAAAAAGTAGTAATTTACATAAAACTGTCATGTTCAGGCTTAAAAAATTTAACATGATTGATTTTCATCATTGTTTCTTGGTGAAAAAAAGGACGTATGATGAAGCTGGGAATGTTTATATGCACGTTTTCATAAATCATAGGTAAAATCATGGCATGAAGCATAATTTGAAGGGTTTGGACGGCTCATATGTCAATAAGCAATGCTTGATGTTGATGCGCGGACCCTATGGAAAGCTTCTTACAAAAGAATAGTGATTGCAGTTTTCCAAAATAGAGTTTTATAATTTACCCCTTTTGTTAGAGGTGAAATTTGAAATCGACGTCTGCGATGGCGAAATTTCTTGTAGAGATTTTATATTTATATGGTAGAGAGAAAAGAATCTCAATATCACATCCTCCAAATAAAGTTACAAAAACCTCCCTGTAAAGTCTCAACCAATAACCCACCCAAATAAATAAGCAATCCTCATCAGACCCTAAACATTAAGACCCAAATATATTTATACATTTTATTTATAATTTTAAATTTACTAAATACATTTATGAAGTCTCTATATTGTAAGAATATAACATTGTTTTCTTATATATGCAACCTCCCTCAATTTTATATAATATATATATATATATTCTAATATCAAGATAATTTTTTAAAATTTGACATCTGAAAAAACTAATAATAAACATCTCATCATAATTCAACGTCTTATTCATGAAAAACAACATTGGTAGTTTAACTTTAACTTCCTTCCACCATTGTGTTTTTCTTGTACTTTATAAAGTTTGATATAATAATCCAACAACTATTTAAATTATAAGTAAATTTATTCACGATGATAAGATGAGCTTATGAACTTAATATATAATTAGTTACCATAGTATTCCAGTACTCACTCAATAGATTTTCATAAATTTCATATGCATTATCCATGTCATTAATAGAGACATTTTTCACCGTACATATAAGCTTACATCAATAATGTCATGTGATAACGGTTGAGAACTTAAAGGTGAATTTAAGTGTGTGGAAATGAAAAACTTAAGCATTACATAAAGAATAAGTTTCATAAATCAATTATCTTAAAATTTTGATTTAGAGATAGTATCAGTCGTCTCTTATGTAAATTTAACTAAAATCTAATTATTGTTATATCTTTCTTAGTGAATATTTAAAAAGAAAAAACTTTTAGTGAAAATTCTTTGTATTGAATTTATGAGAAGTTTAATCATACAATGAATGTGAAAATTAGGAGGTTAAAAGGTAATACTTTTTTTAATATAACTGGTATGGAGGTAGGTCACCGTCCTTGCATGGATAACTAGATTAGATGGGAAGAAGAAAGAAGAAGAAACTTTGTTTCTGTCGCTAAAGTCAACACCGTGACTCAGTGATCAGTCATCAGATAGAAGTTGCCTGCAATTCCATCCAATGCAGCCGAGAGTGACAGGATAAGAATTCTTCATCATCAAACCAGAGACGTACTTATTCATATTTTTAATATTTCCTTTCATTTTTCACTAAAAATATCATCTTCTATTTATTTTTCTCTCTTTTTTCTTCATTTCCTAAAGTAGTAAATTCTAACAAGATGTAATTAGAAAAAAGAAAGTGAAGCAAAATGATAAGATGCCATGTCTGTCACGACAAGGACATGTTGATGCTTCTGGTTTAGAACTGCTGCCTCATTCTCTCTCTCTCTTCTTCACCCATCGCAATGGACTAATCAACTTTTCATTAATTGTTTAGTGTGTTTTCTTTTACTCTAATTTCGTTGTTAATGCACGTTGAATGGGAGTTTTATTCCACATCTCATTATCAACTCACAATATTTATCATTCTCAGAACTTCATCACTGCCATTTCCTACTCATTATTGCAATAAACTATATTCTTTTATCAATATTTTAACTGTACTTGTTAATATTTTAATCTCTAGAGTCTTTTACTTAAATCCAATTGCAAAAGGAAAATGAAAAACTATAAATCTGGCATCTGAAACAAAACTCAAATCTCTCTGCAACAACTGCTACAATCATTAACCAACCAGATTTTGTTTTAACATATTAGAAGATTTGAATCTATAAAATGCTTTATGAAAATAAAATTATTTTAATAACATTATATATATATAAAAGAAACTAATAATTTGATGTGTACAAATAACTCACGATGCATATTAATATAAATAACAATATTTTGATATATATTTTTATTTAATTTTAATTTATTATTCTAATGTCTCTTTAATTATTTATTTTTAATTTTTTTAATGATATAATATGATAATTAAAGAATGATTAAAATAACAAATTAAAAATAGATAAAAATAAAATGTAGGTCAAAATATTATTATCCTATTAATATTTATATTTCAAGATCAAATTTTGTTATTCAAATTGTCTTAAAAGGTGTTTACTTCGTATTAATGCCAATTATTTTAAATCTATCTTGATTAAAACATTTAATAACTAGGTTTATATTTATTTCAATCTCACGAATTATGTTTCAAAGTGAAATTTTGATATATATATATATATATATATATATATATATATATATATATATATATATATATATATATATTTTTTTATTTTTTTTTTTATAT
>Ga0099822_1000079_pt1 | contig 54497 bp, 22 predicted proteins | sample CowpeawhiteBW_FD_76839 | JGI IMG/M metagenome (GOLD analysis project Ga0099822, IMG submission 76839) | Root nodule microbial communities of legume samples collected from California USA - Cow pea white BW | ecosystem: Host-associated > Plants > Roots > Nodule | place: USA: California | collected... | reverse complement strand
TTAAAAAAAAAAAAAATATATATATATATATATATATATATATATATATATATATATATATATATATATATATATATATATATAATTAAACTTGTGTAACTTTTATTAAATGTTAGACGCTAATAACTTGTACAGAAGTAATTTTATTGATTCAACAATGAAGTTATAATTTCATTTTACTGTAATAATGAATATAAACTGTTAATAAATTTGAAGAATAGTTATCTATACTTAAATATATTTTAAAAAGTATATATATTATCTATTTTATTTTATTTTTCAATAAGAAGTAATTTTATATTAATATAATTATATATATAACTTTTAATCTAACATTAAAATTTAAAAATTATTATTGAATGCTAAATGGTGTAATATTTAACAAAATTTATTTAAAAAATGCTTTGGAGGTGGAACTTATTAGGCACTTCCTTCCCAATATTAAGAAAAGATCAAGCTACCTACATGAGATAAAAATTTATCTCTTTAAATGTCTATTTAATAAAACAAAATGTTCTTTATCAGTCATAAATACTTTACGGAATATTTTTAAGTGTGCAGATTTATTATTTAATAATTCTAAAATATTTGGCACGTTTTATTTTTTTTTTTTTTTTTTTTTAAGAAAACACTAGAACACGTAAGAAGCTTCTTTTTCTTTTTTTAAAAACCTAAACTTACACAATCCACAAATTCTCTTAGCAGAAAGTGCACCATTAGTTTTTCTTTCTGGAACTATTTTATGACTTTATCTTAAAAGGAAAACAAAGAAACCTCTATGTGTCTACATTTTCATTTGTCTGTGTATTTTCCTAAAAAAATTGGCAACACATCTTTTAAATTTTGTGTTTCCAGTTAAGTCAACCATCACACACAAAAAGTGAACAAAATAAAATTCACTAAATTTTTATTTTACTTTATTTGATGGATTCTCACGTAAACATCGTATTCTAAGATAAAAAAGAAATTGTAGCCTCATAAATACTAGATGATAGAAAATGAGAAAAAAATGTTGTTTGTTAATTGATGTGACAAAATACAAAATTAATTAATTAAAATAATATAATAAATTACTAAAATATTTCTAGTTAAAATTTAATAAGAATTTATATGAATAAAAAAATTAAAAGATGATTAATCATTAAAAATTGTATTTGAAAAAGTTATTTAAAATTGAAATGTATTATTATTATTATTATTATTATATATACATATAATTAAAATTGTGTGACTTTTATTAAATGTTAGACGCAAATAACTTAAAAGTAAATTTATTGATTCAACTATTAAGTTATAATTTCATTTGACTGTAATAATGAATATAAATTGCTAACAAATTTGAAGAATAATTATCTATACTTAAATATTTCTTAAAAAGTATATACTATATAATTTATTTTATTTTTGAATAATAAGTAATTTTATATTAATATAATTATATATAAAACTTTTAATTTAAATATTAAAATTTTAAAAATATTAATGAATGTTAAATGTTGTAACCGATACTTCAACTTAGGTATGTCTGACACGTATTCGTGTCAGATACTTTAGATTTCTTTATTGATATTTATCAATGAATTATTTAATTTATAAAGTTATAGTGCACTACATAATCTTTGAATAATAACAAATTTTAGTTAAAAATAATAATTAGTTACTATATAGTGACCACATTGACAACTAAAATACTTTCAAAAAATTATAAATGATACCTAAATTGATAATTAAAATAATTTTAATTATGAATTGGTTTTTAAATTGGTCACTAACATTAGCTACAAATATTCTGACTACCAAAATAATTGGTTTATAAATTGGTACCTAACATTGACTACCAAAGTAATTGGTTTTTAATTAGAAATTTGGTATCTAACATATATTTTGTTACTAAAATTGCTCATTATTTATGAGTTTTCTTGTAATGGTACTTTCATAATGACAATCATTTATATTTTTTATGTTGGCAATTTTAGTAAATATAGTTTTAATTTAGATTCACACAATAACAATCACATATTTATTACGTTTTTAAGAATTATTGTACATTTTTTTAATATTCATATATCACATATCGTATCTTATTATTTTGAAAATAAACGTATCGGATACGACACATATCCGATATACGTATTATATATGTGCATCATAGGGTGTAATATTTAACAAAAGTTATGTAAGTATCAAATGCTTTGGTGGTGGATAAAGATTTTATCAATACTTCAATTTGGATTTTATGTGTGTGTGTAACATATATGTGTGTGTGACATATATTTGCATTCGATATTTTAAGACATTCTACTGATATTTTCAATGAAACATCTAATTTATAAAACAATAATATTTTTATGATGATAATAATTTATATATTTTTTTATTTTAACAACATTTAATCTATATAATTTTAAATATATTAACCTATCATATACATTTCTTATCCAATGCAGGTATATATATCACAGGTGATGGTGAGAATTATTCGGCAGGCACTTCCCGACCCAATCTTAAGAAAGATCAAACTACCATTCATCTAATTGCATGAGATAAAAATTTATCTCTTTAATTGTCTATTTAATAAAACAAAATGTTCTTTATCAATGATAGATCCTTTATCGAATATTTGTAAAGTGTGCAGTTTTATTATTTAATAATTCTAAAAAGTTTGACACGCTTTATTTTGTTTAAAAGTTTATTTATATTTTTAAAGGAAACTCTAGAATACGTAAGAAGCATTTTTTTTTTTAAAAAGAAAAAACTAAACTTACATGATCCACAAATTCTCATAGAGAGAGTGCATCATTATCATTTTTTTTTGTCTGGAACTATTTTATGACTTTATCTCGAAAATAAATAAACCTCGTACGTTCATTCAATGGCGGAGTTAGGTGATGACGGGGGAGCCACGGCTCCCCATTTTTTTTTTTGAATTTTTTTTATATATATTTATATATTTTTTAAAATTATATTATATATTATTGATATTAAAATTATATTCTGAAAAATTATAATAAAAGATAAAATAATAAATTTTAATAGAGACATTAATTTATAAAAGAGATTAGAGTTTTCTTTTCTGACTATAAAATCTTATCACTATGTAAATTATCATGAAAGTGTGTGAAAATAGATAAATACAAAGAGATAGATTGGGAAACAGAGATTGACAACACATATATTGAGATTGATGTATACATTTTTGCATTATCTATCAGAAATCAAATGTTAGTATCTTATTATGATTTATGTATGTTAGGTTAGTTTATGATTCTTTTTAGAATGTTTATTCCAAATTAAGTTTATCCCAAATTAATATAAATCATAATTATGATTTTAGGGATTCTTTTATGAAATTGGTATGAAACCTACTTATAATTTTTTCTAAACTATTATAACCCTTAATTATGAAATTTAGGGATTTTGTGTTTTTCATTACCTATGGTAAGTTTTTTTTTTTTTTAAGTTTTGAATTTATACCGTGTTACTTATTTAATTAAAGTAGTATGAGTTTTGTTATGTTTTGCAGTGTGATAATTGTGATTTGTGAATATAAATTTTATTTTTGTCTAAATAGGTGAGAGGTGATAAATTTATCTTAGAAAGATTATGATAAAAAGTAAAAAAATTGATTCTTTTTTTTTTTTAAAGAGGAAGGTTTGTGATAAATATTAAAAAGAAATGCATTTACATTAACTAAACTTGAAAAATTTAATAAGAACCAAGAATTTAAGACAATATAAAACAAATATCTAAAATCCTCAGAATTACATATAATATTTAAAAATTCATTAGTACGTAATATGCTACTTACAATATAATAAAAAAAAATAAAAAGAAAAAAATGAATAACTTTTCTTCTAAAGAAAAATTAACTTGGCCTCCTGGATCCGCCACTGCGTTCATTCTTCTTGTCCCACATTTTCATTTCTCTGTGTATTTTCCTCGAAACAAAACGTATCTTTTAAATGTTGTGTTTTCAGTTAAGTCAACCATCACACACAAAAAGTAGACAAAATAAAAATCACTCGGATTTTTTATTTCTTTTTTACTTTATTTGATGGATGCTCACTTAAACATCGTATTCTTAGATAAAAAGGAAATTCTAGCCTCATAAATACTAGATAATAAAAAATGAGAAAAAAATGTTGTTGGTTAACTGATGTGACAAAATATAAAATTAATTAATTAAATAATATAATAAACTTCTAAAATATTTCTAGTTAAAATTTAATAAGAGTTAATATAAATAAAAAATTAAAAGATGATTAATTATGGAGTAACTATTTTGTAAAAATAAAAAAGTTGTATTTGAAAAATTTATTTAAAATTGAAATTTATTTTATTTAAATAAATAATTGCAAATAATGCATGATTTTGTTCACATAATAACTTTTGAAGAAAAAAAAGAAATTAAATCACAATTTAATTAATTGAATTTAAAAAATCGCATAAAATTAATTATTAAATTTTGGATGATTTATCAATTTTTTTAATGTGATTTGGAATTTCTTTTTAATAGAAAATGTTTTTATATATGATGTGTTGTTATGATGCTACATCTTACGTATTTGCTATGTTGTTAACTTAACTCTCACTATTTTGTCCTTAATAAAAGTTTGGTAGATAATGATAAACTATCATTCAAGATTGTATGAAACTAATTTATATAACAAAACAACATATAAATATTTTTAAAGAACATTGACTATCATCGACAAATATTGACCTTTTCATATAATATCGTAAGTGTGTCTTACGATTTTCTTTTCATTATACTGACACATGAAAGAAAAAAATTGGAAGTAAGAGATACGCAACTCAGAAGATATATGAATATTTATATATATTAATTAAATAATTTATTTATAAAAAGTAAAAATCATAATAAAAAATATATGATATTATTAAGTATTTATAATTGCATAAATATTAAATAAAATTATAAAATAATAATTATATAAATTTGAATAATTAAAAAAAAGAATAAAAATATGAAATCTATGTCTTAAAAATAAGTTTACCAAAAATAATAATAATATAAGTCTTTTATGTTATTTAATAAATTAAAAAATTATTTTGATAATTTAAAAGAAGACAATGATAAATAAACATCAATAAAATCTGAGTTCAACCACAACTACACGAGACTACTTTCAAATCAAAACAAATAATAAATTTAGAGGTCTTTATCTTTATATAATACTCTACTTTTTCATTTATCACTGATATAAGACGACTCTCACTCAAATTCTTAACACATCCTATTCTTATACTTAACGTAAACAATAGGTATACTGATATCTACCTTATATCCACCTAATACAGACATTTTCTATCAAAATTGAAACATTCAAACAATACTTTAAGTTATCATTCTTAGTCGTAAGATTTACTTAAAGTTCATTTGTCATTCTTAGCTGTAAGATGAGAAATTTTAATCAGCAACATATTATAGTCAATGAATTAAAGTAATGGGAAAGATGAGTAACTAAAAATCTAAAATCGGTACAAATCAAAAGACAAAAACTGATTTAATTTGAATATAATATTAATTCAAAGTGAGCCAAAATTGTATATAAATGTTATGTTCAAAATAATATTATTATTTTTATATAAAAAATAACCAAATTAATCATACTGTAATAATCCGTACATAATTTCATATGCTAATACATACTGCATTGATACTTGTTATTTTTATAATTGTTTGTTTAAGAAAAAATATTCCTTGACAACATTTGACAACTTGTATAAAGATAAAATAGTGTTAACAAAAGTTAACTTTTATGTTTTTAGAAAAAAGAAAAAGTAAATAGTTATGAAGGACAATGTCAAATGATAGTAAAAAATAAAAAGTTGATGTCAAAATACCAATGTCCTTTGTTTAAATAGTACATCTAACTCTCTGAGTCATGTTGCAGGAAAAGTATACATCAATAATATTTAAGGAAATTAAGTTAAATTATTTTTTTGTCCCTCTATTTGTCATGAAATTTCAGTTTGGTTCTCAAGTTTTTTGTTGTCTCAATTTGGTTTTCATTTTCTTAAAAATGACTCAATTTGGTTTTCACCGTTAGATGGGGTTGAAGTTAATGCAATGTGTCAATTTCAGATTTTTTTTTTTAATTTTTTAATTATTTTTTGAATTTTTTTTTATTTTTTACACGTGTTACTTCATAGTTGTGTTACGTGTCAAAGTGTGACACGTGGCACAACTGTGTAGTGACACGTGTAAAAAAAATCAAAAAAATTCAAAAAAATCAGAAATTAACATGTGGCGTTGACTTTGACACTGTTTGTTCAAAGTTAACGATGACTAAATTGAGTCATTTTTTAAAAAAATAAGAATCAAATTAAGACAATAAAAATCCAAAGTGAAATTTCATGAAAAATAAAAGAACCAAAATAGTAATTTAACCTTTCCGGTACGGTGTCTAATTGGATCCTCCTTCCATTATAAAATGAGACCACACACAACAGAACCTCACATGGTATTGTTGGTGTTAGACATATAGATCCTGTTAACAACATTTGTACTGTTATCATGGGAACTCAGATTCTATGGCTGTCTAATCCCACACAAACACTCACCACTAGGGTTACAACAAACAAAAAGTTGAGACAACCACCATTTCTTGCATATCCCAAACCTAGGACACTTATCTCTGCAAACACCTCTCAGACACCACACCATAATACCAGACGTTCAGCTAATTACCAGCCAAACCTCTGGAATTTTCAACTTCTTCACTCTCTGGGAAATGACCTCAAGGTTTTTTCTTTCTCATTTTCAATTAATAATAAATTTTATTTCTCAAGTATATCAGTTATGCAAACTTAATCTTACAAATTGATTTTTTTACTTCTGTTAGAGTTAAAGTTCAACTCATATTCATGCATTAGAGTTTATCTTAAGGAAATTGATTCTCTGTTAAGTTTATTATTTCACTCCTATTACATCACTCAGATAAATTTAAGTAAGCTTTATTCATTCGTTTTAGAATATGATGTTGTTCTTATTGTAATTCAAACACAGGAGAAAAAACTGAATGAAAGAGCAACAGAGTTGGAGGAGGAGGTACGACACATGATCAACAGGGTAGACACAGAGCCACTGAGCTTACTAGAATTGATCGACAATGTCCAGCGTCTAGGATTGACCTACAAGTTTGAGGAGGACATAGTCAAAGCCCTTGATGACAAGATTGCTCTGTTGAATGAAAATGAAAAACACAAAAGTGGACTCCATGCCACAGCTCTCAGGTTTCGTTTACTTAGACAACACGGTTTTCATGTATCCCAAGGTATTCTCATGCTACCACTAGTTGTTCCAAACACACATTAAACTATGTTTTGTCATTTTCTCATTGAGTTAACATGATGCAGACGTGTTTGAGAGATTCAAGGACAAGGGGGGTTTCAATATCGAACATAAAGATGACGTGCAAGGATTGTTGAGTCTATATGAAGCGTCCTATCTAGGCTTTGAGGGAGAAAATCTATTGGACGAGGCAAGGTTGTTTTCAACCACACAACTCAAGCAAATCCTAGAAGAAGGAGTAAACACCAAAGTGGCAGAACAAGTTAAGCATGCACTTGAACTTCCTTATCACCGAAGATTGCACAGACTCGAAGCACGATGGTATCTTGACAGATATGAAGCAAAGGAACCCCACCACCGGTTGCTACAGGAGCTTGCAAAGCTAGATTTCAATATGGTGCAATCACAGCACCAGAAAGAACTGCAAGAACTATCAAGGTTATTTATAAGTTTTAACTGTTTTTTCTCTAAAAATAAATTATGTAACATTCTTAGCTTTAGTTACCAATGAATGGTATAATGTATGGTATAGGTGGTGGAGGGAGATGGGGTTGACAAAGAAGCTAGATTTTGTTCGAGACAGATTAATGGAGGTATATTTCTGGGCGTTGGGAATGGCACCTCATCCTCATCAAAGTGAATGCCGTAAAGCTGTCACAAAAATGTTTGGTCTAGTCACCATTATTGATGATGTGTACGATGTGTACGGTACTTTGGATGAACTGCAACTCTTCACTGATGCTGTTGAAAGGTTTTTTTCTTATGCATGTTAATTGATCTGGCTACAATACAACTATGTATATAATATGGTGTAGTCACACACACCTGTGTTTGTTTACATATATGTTTACAGATGGGACGTGAATGCCATAAATACTCTTCCAGATTACATGAAGTTGTGCTATTTAGCACTCTACAACACTGTCAACGACACCACTTACAGCATCCTTAAAGAAACGGGACATGACAACGTTTTCTATCTGGCAAAATCTGTATGTAATAATTGATGAATTAATTGGTAAATTTATGTGCTTAAATATGTGAACAGAAGTAATGAAATTGGTGAATTGATGACAGTGGGGTGAGTTATGCAAAGCGTTCCTCCAAGAAGCAAAATGGTCAAACAACAAAATCATTCCAGGTTTCAGTAAGTATCTGGAAAACGCATCGGTTTCTTCCTCGGGTGTGACTTTGCTTGTTCCTTCCTACTTCTTGGTGTGCCAACAGCAAGAAGACTTTTCAGACAAAGCTCTGCACCACTTGACTAATTTTGGTGGACTTGTGCGCTCCTCCTGCACCATTTTCAGACTTTGCAATGATCTGGCAACCTCTGCGGTATGTAACATAGATTTACGACAACCTTAAATTGACAATTGTTAATGGAAAACGTGTGTTTTAACTGTTTTAACTGCAGGCTGAGTTGGAGAGGGGTGAAACGACAAACTCAATAACGTCGTACATGCATGAGAATGAGAGTAATGAGGAAGAAGCGCGTGAGGAACTGAGAAATTTGATCGATGAGGAGTGGAAAAAGATGAACGAAGAAAGAGTTTTGGATGGTAGAATCCCAAAAGGTTTCATGGAAATATGTGTTAACATGGCAAGAGTTTCCCATTGCACATACCAATATGGAGACGGACTTGGAAGGCCAGACCATATGGTGGAGAACATCATTAAGTTGCTACTTATAGACCCTCTTCCTGTTAATTAGCTACACATTTTATTTGGTAAAATTATATCCACTTCAAAGTTGTTTTAATAATATATGTATATATGTTAAACTAAAAAAATAAAAGGATTTAATTAAAATATTAATATTTTGAGTTGTGATGAGTTGCTTCTAATTGAGAAGGTTGCAAGTATTTATTTTCAAAAGGGGAAAAATAGTTTCACTTGTTGTTTTTGTTGATAACCTTTTACTACAAATAATAATAATAATAATAATAATAATAATGATAATATAAACATTAAATTAATATATTTAATTAAAATATAAATAAAATATTGAATAGAAGATTAATAAATTCGATTGTGAAGAGGGAATATGAATTTGAGTGGTCCTCAAAGACTATGAGTGCTCTTTGAGGAAGTCTTTGATCTCTTTACATTTTACACATTTATCTACTCACTTTATAACTCATTTATTATTTTTATATGCAATACTAAAATAAATAACTTAATTCAATATAATATTATTCTTCGTACTTGTTACATGGATGTAGGAAAATAATATTATTTTTTCCCTTTCAAAAAGTATGCATGTACCGAAAAGTCTTAAAAGACAAATAAAAATAAACAATTATAAAAAAATCTCACTTTTAACCAGTAATAAAAAAAATATTTTTAATTTTTTATTTGATCGATTTAAAATAATTTTATATTTTAAAAAAATATTAATGAATAGGTGTAAAGTTATGGAGTTTTGTATATCATCCAATAAAAATATAGATATAACTAGGTATAAATTGTTTTAACAATATTGCCATGCACTGAAATTCATTATATAATTAAGAAGCATGATTCATTACGTTACCATTAAAATTTCACCAGCTTAACAGTTCAATTTTATTTTTTTTTTGCAAGATTTCTGAACAAATAGACCTTTAAATATATTTATTAATCATTGACGAATATTCATTATCTGGCTTACCCACCCTACACGAGGCCCATAATGAAAATGAGGGGGTGGGGAAAGATAAAAAGGAGCGTGTGAAAAGGAAAGGTTAATAGAATTGTGATATTAAGGGCATAGAGAGAAGGAAGAGGAGAGCGAGGTTTGAATGGCGTCGGAGAAGAGAAAGAGAAATACGAACAGTGATGTGAGGAAGAAGAGAAAGAGGAAGGAGGAGGCGGAGACGGGGAAAGCCGAAGAGAAGTCAGAGGAACGATCGTTGGAGGCTCTGCGTCTCCTTCAGTCGGCGACGGGTCTTCAGCTTTCATCGCTGGAGTTGGAGTCCCTCAGACAAGACTGCGTTCTGGAGGTACCCAATCACTCAGATATTCAAATATTGGGGAAAACTGTTAAGGCAGTGTTTGGGTCCTCATGGAGGGAGCATCTCTGCGAAGGGAGTGTCGTAGAGGGAAAAGTTAATGCCGGAAGCCCCGCGGTTCTCATCATATCTTCATCTGCCCTAAGATGCATACACCTTCTCAGGTTGTTTTCTCCCTCCCTCTCTCATCATCTCCATTCCTAATTCCTTTTACATGCCAAAACCCTAATTTTCTCCTGCAGGGGCTTTCGCTCTTTCACTAAACAATGCCACGCTGCAAAGCTATTCGCTAAGCACTTGAAGCTTCAGGAACAGGTACCTTCTTAATTCTGCTCTTTCATTTGTTTTCTACTTCCCTCCACTTCAACTTGTAAATTCTTCTTAATACCTATGTACCAGTTTTGAAACCAGACAACAATTCATAGGCATGCGGCTGAGGGATCAAACTGCTCCCATTTTTATTTTAAATCTTAAAATTTAACGCCCTTCTCCTTGGACTCTGAAAAAAAAAATTGAATCTGCTAATCTATATCTAAATTGAATGTTTTGTTCTTCACCAGTGCATGATTTCTTTTCCATTCCAACTTCTTGATTTTTCCCATCCTTTTCTTGATGTTATAAATTGTTATTCTTCTAAGTCGTGGAAACATTACCAACTGATTTTGCTTTGTGATCAATGCAGATTTCTTTGCTAAAGAACCGTGTTAACATTGCTAGCGGCACTCCAAGCAGGTTGGTTCTCCCACGTCCTGCTACTAAAGAAAACCCTACTTTTTTTATTGATCAATCATCCGATTAGATATACCTTTGATAACTAGTGGTTTAAAATATTGACATTGTCAAATTTGTAGTCACGTAATTACTGTCTTATATCAATTTCAGGATAAAAAAGCTAATTGATGCTGAGGCGTTAGACCTTTCAAGGTTGCAAGTACTCGTGCTAGATTTGCAGCCTGATGTAAAGGGGTATTCGTTGTTGACCCTTCCACAAGTCAGGTTTGGTCATGGTTTCTATCTGTTCTACTTATATTTCTTTAAAGTAACGCTGTCGTCTCTCTTGTAAGATTTTGCATTAATTTAGACGCTGATTGTTACACAGGGATGAATTCCTGGAGGTGTTCAAGAACTATTTTTATGAAGCGATGATCCAGGGTGGTCTGCGTATTTGTCTCTATGGTTACCAGGCGGGTGTTGGTTTAAAGGACAAACATAAACAAGGGCATACAATTCCTGATACATAACATCTCATGTTTATTATTTTTTTACAATTCCATTTATCTTCAAATGACGGACGTATTTCACCATGGGAGAGTGACAATTTTGTTGTAAGTGGGGTAGATACATATGAAAAACACATTTCTAAGTAACTAGGAAGGTGCTTTATTTGTGTAGATTATAGTGATTAATCGAATACCCCTTTTTCTTTGGTATAATGGCATTATGGGTCCTAGTGTTAGTGTAATTTTAAGAAAAAATACCATTCTCGTGCAAATATTTATCAGTAATTTTTCTCTGAAACTGCCTGAATGACCAATTTGAATTTTATTATGTTAATGGGTAAGTTTTGCTTGGGAAATAATATACTGTTCAAATCTAGTGGTTTGGGTGCTTTTATCCTTTGGTTGTGATATTGGCTAATGGTGTGGGAGGCACGTCCTACGCAGTCTAACAGCCTAATAACTATATGGTAAGGGGACAGGGGATTTATATTATGAAGGTGGATAAGAAGAATATAAGTGCCAAAAGTTTTAGTTCATTTACGAATATTTCAATGAGAAATCTTTAGGTTAGTTTCTTCAACCTGACAATGTGAAACAGAAACACAACATCTAATACGAGATTACGCCGCAGTTTATTAATTTAAGATAAACACTATTGAATATTTCTAATATCAATAACTAATCTTAATCATTATTTTTTTTATAAGAAATCAAGAGTGAGCGGCCTGCCTCATCCATTTCGTAGCTGACCATTTCTCCCCAGAGATTACCTCACATCCTCCATGCACACTTTTGGGATCTGATTGTCCATCCAATCCCTGCCAACATCAAATACGCAAATTTTCACCGTAAATCTTCGTTTGAAAAAATGCACAATACTAACAGTTACAGTCTCCATTCAATAATTTGCCATTTTCTATCACAAAAATACTACGTGATGCCCAATTGATAAACCAATTAAATCCTAATGATGAGTACAAATTCAAAAAATGTATAAAAGAAAACCTAGAGGCATCTCTATCCTTGATTCTTAAACTGCTTCCTATCTAGCACCGGCTCTTGACGATATGTAATGGTAAAAGGCTCTTATTAAGCACCGGCGCTTGTGTATTTATGGGGACAAATGCTACAACACTAAGTTTATGTAATTAAAAAATGTTAACATTAAGAAAATCTAAGCAAGAACTCATTCAACAAAGTTTTTGTGATATGTTTGGTAAGGAGGGGAAGTAATAAAAATGACGACAGTGAATTTAATTTTGTTTGTTTGATTGGAAAGAAAAAAAAAAGGAGAATTAAAAATGAGTATTCACTACTAATTTTCCACTCCATTTCCGTTCTCTCCATCTCAACACTCGTCGCTTTCTGTTTCTCTTCAGCAACACACCTTTTTATCTTTTACTTTATTTTTCACCTATGGGATAGGCATATGACCACTGGCACCACATAGGACGCATCATTCAAAACCAATCAATGGGTAAAAAGGGGTAAACATGAATCTACTCTTAACTCTGATTCTTGAATTTATCACTTAAAACATTTTGGTTACTCTTTGAGCCTTATTCTTATACTAATTTGTTTGGTAATTTTCTTTTGCAGTAATTGGTTATTTGATAACATGAGCTCTTTAGCAATGACATGCACTTGCAGATGATCAAAGATACATATTCTATCACTTTGGCCTAAATGTACAATCTTAAAGACACAGAAAAGTACCAATTAAGGAAATAGTTGTTCCTATTTCATATTTAACATGGATAGCGTAGCGTCCACAATAAGCAAATTAACTGCACTAACCATACTCCAGAAAAGCACTGCATTTCCTTTAGTTGGCTTGACAGATAGCCCTTGGAGAAGTTTCCCACCACAGTTACATTCACCTGAGCCAGCCTGAATCATATTGTATATTATAAACAACACCATCAGTACAGTCAAAATGTCCAAAAAGAGTGACAGATAGAATAGGCAACACCTAACACAGAATAGATAGTTAATACTAGCATGTTACAAATTGAGTATATTTCTCACGGTAAAGATAAAATCAAAAAAGAGTACACAACAACTACCAAAATAAGTTAAATAACAATTTTCAGAAAACAAGAAGCTTACCAATGGGAAATATGTTTCTCCTCCTTCAACATTGTCACTCAAATACATAAGCATTGTGGCTATTCGCTGCCCACCACGCTTCAAGTTGAACTGTCTCAAAAAAGAAAGGCAGAACAGATTGCAAATGGGGTTTCATATAAGCCACTTCAAGGAAATTCACATATGGACTATAATTTGAAAATTAAAAAAAGAGCAAATACAACTTACAGTGTCAGAAAAATAGTCATGATGAGGTTTGTAATATTGATTCTTCTCGTACCTGTGCTGCTGCAGATGTTAGCCTTAATACTAGCAAAACCCACACATGTTGAGATAGAGTGAAAAAAATAAGTCATATTCTCACCTCAGGACTTGCACAAGCTCACCGTTCTCAACTGGTATTTGAGAATAGACAGAGATTCTTTTTTCAATTGCCTAGATGAGCAAGGTGACCATAGTTTATCAGACTGTACAGTTAAAATTACTCAATAAAGTATGATTTTGATTGTGTGAAATATACGTGTGTGTACTTTACTAACTAAAAAAGTTCATATGTTTAAAACTGAATCTTTGGTTCACTGGAATCCAAATACGCTCTTAACTGATTTACTGAAACCCAAACCATGCCCACTCTTGATTTAAACAGTGGTAACGCTTTCAGTCTTTTTAATTATTTAGGAATAAAAACAACTCTTCATGACTGTGATGTGACCAAAACCAGGGTTGGTACAGTATTTAAACTTTCAAAAACTAAAGAGGTCACTAATAAACACCAAACATGTTCACACAGTCCATGTATTTTACACTGCTTTGATGACTGAAGTAAAAGACTTGAGGAGAGAGTAAAATTGTTAACTTACTTGTACCATAGGATATTTTCTCTCTTGAGCATTCAAAAACATACCAGAGCTGGTCCTGACGTCACTCTTGATTCCCTATGGACAGAAATATCACATTTAATGAAGAAATACATGTTAATGACTCTATAGACTTAAACCACTCTGTACGACTTTGGTTTCTACAAGATTCATAATCTCCAATTGTGGTGTACTTTTGTCGAGAGGACCAAATAACTTGCCAAATAGAGGGGTAGTCCACAAACAAGATCAGGCAATAATTTCTAAAGAACTATTAAAATGGATTCAGCTCTCTACATTTGAAGCATAAAATTCTTCTTTTTAAGTTTGAAAACTTCTCACTTATCTTCTTTTCTAGCCCAAGGTTGCATATTTTCTGTGAGAAAGGTTCTCCCACCCACAGATTAAACCATTTAATAGTTTAAAAAAATATAATTTATTCATCAAGGAGAAGAAATGAAAACCAGAGTCATAAAGTGAACTGGCTAAGGTAGTTGTAAAAGAATTCAACAATATAGAAGGTTCAAATGCAACAAAATAACAAGCTCCTGAATACGCATGTGCACATTGTCTTCCTAAAAGGCATTTAGTATTTTATTTCAAATTCATCATACATACAAAATTTTTCCCTTGGAGAATATGACAATACTTCACTTAGGCATAATGAAACTTAAACCATGTCTCATCACCTAGCATGTATTGATGATTATGATCAATCAAATTGAAATTCAAACAGAAACTGTCAATGTACCTTTCCAGTGTTTGTATCAACCACAGTTGAAATTTGCAAGCGAGGGAGAGCTATAGCCCTGAGATAATCACATTCCTGTAAATATAAAATTTTAATTCATACATATGGTTATCATCAGCACAGTTTTTATTAAGCAGGAGAATGTTTTAAAAGAATTGTTAATTGCCCATGTATTTGACCTAAAGAAACATTTTAATAATGAAAACAGCATTTAGTAGAGACAGCATACCTCTAAACTCAAGAAGTTATGAAGTAAAATAATTCGAGGAGACCAGCTAATCACTTCAGGTTTGACCTACAATTGAGGAATAATAATACAAATTTAAGCATGCAAATCTATTCAATTCTCAAAAAAATGAGAATAGCAAAATAATTCCACTGAAAAAATAAAATAAATTGGCTATTCAGACAACACAAACTGACATCAAGGCTTTAAAAGTAAATTATAAGACAGAATGACATAGATATTGGTCACCCAGAGTGCAATCAATCAAGTATTCTTTACCCAAGCATTTAATTGAACCGAGAAGAGAACTTTAATCTTGTTGTATCTTTCGAATTGGCATTACAATTTTATACATTTACACCAAATTTATAAGCAATAATATATTACACAATTATTTTACTTGCTGGTCTGTATGTGATTCTATCATAGAGGATGAGACTGAGAGAACATGTAAATATAAAAGTTTAGCACAAGAAAGGGAGGACAACAGACATACATATCCAAGGCGTAAGATTTCTGCTTCCTTGTCATTATTCCAAAAAGGAATACCTGAAAATCAAAAGAAATGGTGAAAAAGAAATTCCAAAGAAAAAAATTGCAAGTTATTAACAACTTAAAAAATATGTAAAACTAAAATACACTGATGGAATAACTGATAACAAATATATTTTTGTGTTACAAAAAGATTGAAAAAAAAATACAAATATTATATCTAAAAGACTCAGGCATGAAACGTTTGAGACTCAGTCAAGAATTAAAATAAACAGATTGATATAGCATTGCACACGGTGGAAACACAATTAAATATATATTGCATGTGATAAATAAATGTTAGCAGTAGAACTAACTTAGCGAGGTCCTAGCACTCTAAAAAGATTAAATAAATAGGCACCAAATGCAATCAAAGAAATAATCTTTGAGAAATTCTACATAAAGAAACGACTGTGATACAGCAAGAAAAACAAAAATAATACGGACCTCTTGGCAATTGAAGGTAACCGTCACCTTCGACTCCACGTAATCTTCTAAATGGCAAAGAATCAGAGCCTGCATGAATCAGTTAGGCTAAGAGAATATAAGAATAATAATCAAGAAAAGCATATAAAAAATAAGTCCCCTATTTGTTCCATTTCAAGTCGTTAAAGAAGAAAGGTAGGATAGAATACCGTACGAGTCTTCCAATTTTCGGATGATAGCCAACTGAGAGAGAGCACCTGTAATGTAATTGGAGAACAGAACAGCGAGTGTGAATTAAAAAGTAATAGGATATGATTATTGAGATATGTGATGATTTAGGGCAGTGCGGGAAGATAGAAAAAGAAAGAGCCAGAGAGCGTGTATTTGGAAGCTTCTGGTGTCTCTGAGGGTATCTTGGTTTTGCAGTTGGAGAGAATTGTGAAATGTGGATCAAGTGAGAGCGTGTATTGAAGAAGAAGAAGAAGAAGAAATCGGAGAGGAAATACATCATGATCCGCAGTGGGTGTTGGGGGTTTGTGAAGAGATTGCAAGAAACGGAAAGGAAGAGAAGAGAAGAGAAGAGAAGAGAAGAGAAGATACCTATAATCATTCCGACGGTGACGAAAGTGAGAAGACCAAAGACGATCCTCATGGAGGGAACCATGGTGTTGAAAATGAAATGTCTTTCGGTCTCAACACAACAAAAATGACAAACCGCTTTTAACGCCCATTGCTTTTATGCTCCCATGCCTCTGTCAATCCGCCACTTGTGGATACATGCTTACCTCCAAATCAAAATTTAGTCTTATCATAGTTATTCAAATAAATAAAAAATAGTATAAGATTTTAACCATCTTTGTTACTAAAATTTTATTTTAAGATAAGTCATTTTTAAATTTTACTATAGTTAATTGATTTAAATATATGTAATATTTAAAAGGATTAAATAATAAAATGAGACAGGTATACTAAACTATTTTAGAAAGAGGATTTTTTCTTGATGTCTACGTTTTGTTTCCTGTTTTATCATTTAAGTAATATTTTTCTAAAATTAGCTTTATTAGTTTTATCTTCATTTAAGTAATATTTTTCTAAAATTAGTTTCATCTCTTAAGTGACTTTTGCTTAATTTAATTGTTTCTTTTTCAAATTTAACCTCTTTTTAAAACTAAAATAGTAAGAAAATTATCTACAAAATAAAAATATATATATATATAATAATTTTGTAAAAATTAATTATATTTTATTAAAAATAAATGAAAATAAATGTAGTATGTTTTCACTAGTATTTGTATTCTCAAAACGGGTAATCTAACCCGACCCGGCTCGACCCATCACAGGTTGATGATTCAGTGAGTCAACCCAATCTGACTTACTTTTTAGCGAGCCAAAAAAATTCGAATCTGGTCTGACTCACCAGGGGTTGACAGGTTAAATGGGTTGATTCACGGGTTTACTTAATAAAAAAAATACAATTTTTTATTTTTTTTCGGTCAAAACTAAATTGTAATTCTTATTAAAATCTAAATAAACTTTAATACAATCCAAATACAAATCAAAATAAAAAAATACAAATTATTTATGTGTTGGATAAAAAAACAATGTAACATGATCCAAATGTAAAGTCCAACTCAATAAAAATAAAATAAAATACTTGTGTGACCTTTTATCTGCGAATTGGTGAGTCAATCCGGCTCACCACGGGTTCAACCCGGATGAGTCGGATTCTAGATAAGTCGGGTCAAAAATCAACCTGTATTGAAATTTGTAAAAAAATTTCAACCCAACTCGAACCTGTAATGAGTCAGATTGGCTCGCGGATTCTAATCCTTTTTGACAGCTCTAAGTATTTGTAAAAATAAATTTGGTAATGAATTATACACAAAAAAAAATGATAGAGTGTGATAACGACTTTATCATGCTTATCGGATTATTTACTTGTATGAAAAAGTTAGGATTTACAATTTTTCTTTTGGGAATAAAAGTTATTAGCTTTTGTACCAGTTTTTTAACTTTCATTTTAGTTTATAATGATTTTCATTAATAGAAATATATTTCACGACTTTTATGATTTTTGTTTTATGTTGCATTATTAATGATTTATGTTTTTTTTATTATATCCAAACATAGGAAGATGTTTTTATTTTAAGATTGAATAACTTGGAAATTTGAGTCTAAACATAATTTTTTATATTTTTTGTCTTTCTAAACATTTATCCTCAATGAAAATTTTGAGTAAAAAAGTTAAGAAATTAGTATTTTTACATTAGAGTTTAGAGTTTCTTTATATGAAATTAGGATTTGTAAGTTTGTGGTGTAAATGTTAGAGTAATGTTAAATATATATTATTAAAGTATGAGTTAAGTTAATGAAATCCAAGGTAGTGAATTTTTTCCTTCATTAAATAATAGGAACTAAATTTAGTAATTTTAAATGTTCTAAATTTAAAAATAATCACAGTTTTTTGAATTTGCATGAACAAATATTTTTAGATTTCATGTATGAATTAATAAGAATACACATTGACTAAACATATACCACTTTTTAGGGATGATGATAATTGGATTTCCAATTACCAAATAGATAACAAAAATAACGATTACACAACAATTATAAAGAAGGTAATGATTTGTGTAAGCTAAAAATAGAAATTGATAGATATTTCTCTTTGTTAATAGTTAATGAATTTGACTTCACAGTTTTATTTCTATATATTTTTTCTTTTTATGTTAAAAATCTCATTTAAATCCGAAATAAATTAGAGATTAGGATAATTACCAGTGCGAGTGAAGTGAAGGGACAAGGTGAAGAAAGTGGGTAACTAATATTAGAGTGAAATTATTGGGCGTGGAATTGAGGGTTGTGGCAAAAAAAGATTGTGCTGAATTTGAAAGTATGGAATTGACGGTGCAGAGAAAAAAAAGTTTGGGAAATGAGAAAAGAAGAAGATACGTGGAAAAAAGGTGGAAACGGTTGGTTAAGAGAGAGGAGGGAAGAGTATTTTAAAATGCACAATCCAACAATGAAAGAATTTTTTGTTGGCGCCACGAAATTTCCGTGGATGCGAGCAAGCGAGGGAGAGGAGAGGAAGCAAATGTCATTCTCATCGTCATTGTAGACACAAAACCTCTAAACAATAAAAAGAAAAAAAAAAACTGAACAGATTCAATCCTTCCCATCTCTCCTCACCTCAGTTCGTAATAAAAAATGCTCTCCTCGTCTTTGCCGGCGGCAATCCTCCTTCTCTTCTTCGCCGTCGCTGCGGCCGCCGCCGATGAAGACTCTTGCAATCGCGTAGCACAATTGGTAATATATCTGTTTCTTCGATTCTCTGCCTCTTATTGGATGTGTTTGTGTCATGGTTAATAACATTATCGAACGTGATTGCAGGTTAAGACACAGAGCTGGGTTGATGGGAAGGAAGATGAAGAGTACAATGGTATGAGTGCAAAATTTGGCTCTATTTTGCCTGTCGAAGCGGTCGAAACTACCAAACTTCCCGCTGTTCTTGCCGATCCTGCGGACTGCTGTTCCGCTTCAACCGTAAAGGTTTCTTTCTCAATCTCTTTTTTCATATCATGCATCAACTGTTTTCCCCAACTTTATTCATTTTCTTACTCCACGCGTGTTTATATTTCAAAATCTTTCCATAACATGTCAGCTTCCTCAGTAGTGTGCTTCTGCATTCTCCATTTTGCAGTTATCTGGATCGGCAGCTCTCTGCGTACGAGGCACTTGTGACTTCTCAGCTAAAGCTGTAGTTGCACAGACCGGAGGTGCTGCTGCCGTGTTCATGATAAACGACGCGGATGGTATATTTAAGCACTTCAAACACATGGTTTCCATTTTACGTTTAATCTGAATATTAAAGAAGGTATATTAGACGTATAGGAGGTGTCATTTGTCAGCTTGGTTGCTCGCATGATTCTTCTTTAGACTGAAATGAAATCTCTTCGTGCATGCTATAGAGCGTACTCAGAATCTAAGCATGGGGTTTATAAACAGTAGCAAGGTTAAATCTGGGTTGTTAAGCATAGTTTGAATTCCGATTGCCAACTATTGTCACTTTCTTGTGATCTGGATAAAGATTTTAAGTTTATACAGATGTATAGGAACAAATATTAATGCGTTTTTTCCAGTAAAGCTATTATGAAAGGATAAGGTGTTGCTTTGTTTCTTGTGCTTGAAAATAGGGAAATAGCTCAATTTTATAAAATATTGAAACATAATAGACTGTCACTAAACAACAAAGCGAAATATCATCGGACTACTTTTGCCAATTTAGATACATTAAATGGTAGTGCTTTGTACGAGTGGAATTATGTTACATGCTGAAATGGACTCTTCTCAGATATATAAAAAACATTAATGAGCGTTCACATGACACCTTTAGATTTTAGATTGATCATATTTTCCACTGACAATAGCCCAAAATTAAATCATGTAGTTTATCATAACAGTCTGCATTGTTTTTCCTGATATTACTTGTCTCTAATTTTTATTAAAGATTGGTTTACATAATAAACTGTACAAAAGTGGATGATCACTGATCATGTTTTCTTTCTAATGCTATTTCAAAACCACGGAGATGAGAAAGGGAACAGGGCAATACGTTAGCGGTAAAAAGAAGTCCAATCTCATTGCACATCTGAAGCCTGTATCGGAGTTCGCAATGAAACTATGATAACAAGCATTGTTGCATTATTTTGTTTTTATTAAATCCGTTACATATAGTAAAAAAAGGAAAAAAGGATCCCCTAATTGTGTTAGCATTACAATTACAATTCACTAACTGAAACTTATCTTTACTGCATTTTTTTCTTTCTATGTTGATAAAGTTTTATATGATCATCTTTGTCTGAGATTTAGCTGTTTATTTTATGTCAGAACTCTTTGAGATGGACTGCTCCGATGACAAAAGCATAAAGATTTCAATTCCAGTTGTGCAGATAACAAAGTCAGTAGGAGACGCTCTCAACAAACTTTTAACATCTAAAAAGAAAGGTCTGTCCTTCGATTTCTTAAACTTCTATTTGTAGTTTGTTTATACCACTACTGCTTTTTGTGAAAGAATTTTGTATTTACGTCTCTATTTCATTTTGTCGTACTTGTCTAAGATGCATGTAATGATAATATAATAGGGAACCAGAGATAAACTAGTAAGTTAAAACCTAACATTGAGCACAGTAACCAGATAAGTTATTTTCTAGCACATAAAATCCTAATAATAAGTAAACAACTAAGTTGAAAGGAAAAGAATTGCATTTACTTGCGTGTCTTACGTTCTCTAATCTCTCTTTTATAGGGTAAGCTATTGTGCCTTGAAAGGGAAAAAAGAAAATTAAGGAAAAAAAAAGTGCGGATTCACTGTGATATTTATCTATGATATTTATAACTCTCTTCCTTAAAAGCTAGTAAATGAATATCATCAGTTTACCTGCAAATTCTTGAAATCTAGCAATAGGAATTCCATTAGTGAAGACCTTCGCCACTTGGATACAAGAAATATATTAAAAATAAATTTTTGTTTGGACCAAAGTTGTGATCGGAAGTGAAGTAAACCGAATTTGATTTCAAGAGAAATGTCATCCTACTATTTCCTTGTTTAGGATTCTGTGATTTTTAAATCTTGAGCAAGGAAATCAAAAGGAAAAAATTTAACCCAAACCCCACGGTCCTGCTTAAACTATTCTGATTTTAATAACCATGAAATTGAAAAAAAATAATGAAATTAAAATATCATGATATTCTTAAGATAAAATAATATGTTTATCCTTATAAATCTTCCATAATATCCTATAGATAAACCATCTATATCCTATGATATTTAGGATATTTTCCTTGATAAATGAATATCAATTAATTCCAACTTCTTAAACCAGAGTCGAGACATCTATCTCTTGGAGCTTAGAGTCAAATGTGTTGTAACAATAGTGCCTCCATCCAACATCTCTTTGATGAAGTGTTTGGTATCACTTATTTCTAAGTATTTTGTTCTGTGAGGAGTGGGTTATGGGTAATGCTGATAACGGAATTGTTGTCACTAAACAATTTCATAATACCCTAATATTTAACTTTGAGGTAATCGAGAATAATCTTCATTCCTAATCCTTTGAAATTCAAGAATTTATTTATGCACAATTTTAGTGAGATAGTACATAAATGGTAATTATACACTCGAATAATTTGTATGGTAATTTATGATCTCGAAGTTCAACTTATAATATTGTAATTAAGGATATAATGTAAAATTATTTATTCACAAACTGTTCGTTAATAAAGATATAATTATAGTCTCATAATTGAAATTTTATTTGTTAACTTGATAAAAAAAGTGTTTTATAAACATTTGCTGAAAATAGTTTAATCAAATTCATTTATAATATTTTCTTTTTCTTAAAATAGAAATTAAAAAGTCAAACTAAACATGTCTTAAACCTAAACATATGAAAATGAAAATAGGAAATGTTTTCCGAAACCAAACGGCCCCTTACTCGTCTTGGTACTGGAACATGATTCAAAGAACTCAAGGTGTCAAGAAGGGTGCCTGGACGGTCAATATCCTCCTGACTGAAAGTTTTATTATTTTGTTCCAGACAAAGAACGCCCTTCTGCTATGTTTTCCTTGTCAAAAGTTGTATGATTCACCCACTTCTGAATAGAACCCTTGGTTTCCCCATTTGATCAAGAACTTTCTCCCTTCCATGAAGCTGGTAGCAAGTGTCGTGTTGCAATCAATTGCACTTGAATACTGTTTCATACCAAGTCACGGACTTTTTTTTATGTTGCCTAACATGCACTTCTGTGATGAATTAATTAATTAAACATTCAGTAAATGGTAAAATACCCAACTTTTAGCACTGCAAGGCGTTTCTTCTATGCATATGCTCATTTATTATAAGATAAAAGAAAAGTATTATTGCATTATCAATATCAAGTGCATTTCTTCTGCTACATGCCAAGTTTGTTTCGCACAATATACTGATGGTTGATTCTGAGTTGTTCATTTCAGTGGAGGTTTTGCCATATACTCCAAAACGCCCAGTTGTAGCCTACTCGGTTGGATTTTTGTGGTTTATGTCTGTTGCAACAGTTATATGTGCTTCACTATGGGCAGATATAACTGCTCCTGATCAAATCGATGAACGCTATAACGAGTTGTCTCCCAAGGTTTTTCCATGCAACCCTTTATCTATCTTAATCTTTATGATATGTGCTCAAATGCAACCATCTGAACTTTTCTCGTTGTTTGACGTAACTGAAGTAATTTAAGTTACTTAATGATGCGAAGGTGTGCTTCCGGTGAGTAACAATTATTCAACAATGTTCAATTCAAATGGGACATTTGTAACCAGTAACTAAAGAGTGACGTTGGCTTCCGTGCTAACTTCTAACCTACGTTTCCTTTTATCTTTGACTGCCTTCTGTATTGCTAGCCAGTGATCTTCCAGTCAGTTAACTATTAAACGAAGCCATAGAGAATGGTTTCTTCCATTCATTTTGTTTACTTGTTACAATTTTAATACATCTTTATGCTATATTAGTCTGTAACATAAGCTTCTTGTTTTTTTTATAGAGCGCCATATCGGAAGCAGGGAAAGACGATGCTGAGGAAATAGTTAACATAGATACAAAGGGTGCTGTCGTGTTTGTCATTACGGCATCTACTTTTCTTGTGCTACTGTTCTTCTTCATGTCGTCTTGGTTTATCTGGGTGCTGATTGTACTTTTCTGCATTGGTGGTGTTGAGGTAAGGTTGCTCATTTTCATGAATTTTACTCCTAACCTTCTAGCTATAGTTGTATTTTATCTTTAAGTCTGTCTAATAAAATTCACTTATTCTTTTAAAAATACATGAGACTGTGCTTTCACTTCTCCATTAACTGGTATTTTGATCTTTTAGAAAGTTGAAACCCAATACCTATAAACTGCTGACAAGGATTTGATCTGTTTTTTTTTCTTATTTGTTTGAAATTCCTCTTTTCGTTAATGGAAGTTTGCTTCCATTTTCAGGGGATGCACAACTGTATTGTAACCCTCGCTTTAAGGTACGATAGATATCTTCTTTCTTCTAATGAAAAGGGAAATCAATGTTCTTTCTGCATGCTATATATATCTTCATTTTCTTAAGTTTTTTCTCAAATATATGGGCAGGAAACGTCCAGCTTGTGCTCAGAATAATGTGAATTTACCTTTATTTGGAGAGGTTTCTATTTTCTCGCTGACAGTGCTGATATTCTGCGTGACGTTTGCCGTTTTATGGGTTGTATTTCGGCGCGAATCATTTGCATGGTTTGGCCAAGATTTTCTTGTGAGTTCCAGTATCTAGTACGTGTGCATAAGTCTTTCTATCATCATTCTGTTTCTAAATTTAAACTTTAAGACAGTGAGGCAAACATTGAAATTTAAGGTATCGCGATGCTTGATAAGAATGCCAATCTCTTTTCTTGAAAGTTGACACTGAATACTGTCTCTAATCGGAGGAGCTGAGAGAACCCGAGAGGAAACCAGGAAATTGATTTTTGTAACAATGGCATAAGTTGCTGTGCTTTCCAGCTTTGTGTCTGCCTAGTGTTGATATGTTCATTTTTATAAAAAAAAAAAATCTGCTCACATTTAATTACAGTAACTTCTCTACATATATACATGTATGAATGCTCACATCAGAGCAAAACTGGTATCTCTTTTTATTCCGTAGTGAGCTTTCTCAGACATTGCACCAAAGAGTTGTTTGTTGTCTCAATTGTGGGTTTTGCTCTATGCAACTTACTTGGCATATGGCTTTATTCTTAACAGGGCATCTGTTTGATGATAACAGTATTACAGATGGCTCGGTTGCCTAATATTAAGGTACCTTAATGAGTTCCTTGTATTTATATTATAACTGTTGTTTCCTTTCTCGTTTTATTCCAATATATCTGTTGTCATCTCTCATTATTTACTTATGAATTTGATATGGTAGGTTGCAACGGTCCTACTTTGTTGTGCATTTGTATACGACATTTTTTGGGTATTCATATCTCCAGTGATATTCCAAAAGAGTGTCATGATTACGGTAAGTCTCTGTTCATACTGGTGTAGTTCTTTAACTTGGATTGATGCATTGCAATACACCTAACCCAAACCATATTCCTTTCCGGTCATTATTTTTTTGAAGTCACAGACATACAATTTCATTCAACAACCGTCTTTCATCTGGCTGTAAATATCTAGACTGAGATTATCTTTTCAGTTTTTGGTTTTAAAAACTATTTTATACTATTCACCATTTCACAATATTTAGGACATTTAAATTGATCTTTTTCAAATCTTTTACAAATATTTTATTTCGAGAAGGCTATTCGAATTTATTTTAATTTTCTTCTTAAATAAAGTATTTCAATTGTTACCAAATATTTAAAGGAGAATGATATTTTGACACTCAATAATTTTTTACACTCACTTTTCTTTGCTATTTTATTCTTCATTTCATTTTTTTTTTCTTTACATATACAAAGGTATATTCTTTTTGTGACCATATTACCCCTAAAAATGGTTTGTCAAGTGGTTGATGGAGTGTCAAAAATCTTTTTTTTTTCCTATTTAAATATCAAACAATAGTTTATAATTAGAAAACATTAATACTGATTAGTTGGTTTGTTGTTTATTTTTAGTCAAAGTTTATCAAGATTTTTTGTAACCGATATTGATGAGGCTTTTTCACAATTGATGTTAGTCAAAATTGTTTTTAGATAATTTCAACTAGAACTATTTATGATCATTGAGGTTATTTATACGATACTGTTTATTGAAGTTATTTTGTCAATTTTGTTATCATAGTTAATTTAACCACAAGCTTTTCCACACAACATTTTAAAAAAAACATAACAAATTATTGACCAAGAATAATGTTGATGATAAAAATAAATAAAAAATCATCTTCGACATAGACAAAAATAGTACTACATCAAACTTCAATAAAAACAAAATTATTGGACATCTCTCAAGATAGTTTCTCAACATTGACCAAGTCCTATCAATATTAATAGAAACATGTCTACTTGACATAAATGGAAAAGTAGTTATAACAATGTTTTTGTCTTATTTAACTACATCCTAATCAAAATTAAGAAGAAAACTAAAAAAAAGAAAAGACATGAATTTGAGAAACTAAAGAATTTCAAACTCTTTTTTTAGTTAAAATTTAAAATTCTCTAATTCTAAATAATCCAATCATTAAAAAAAAGTATAATTTTAATTTATTTTGAAATTCTTTATAAAATCATTACATTTTATATAGAATTTTTAGTTTCTAAATACAGACTATTTTTATTGAGTGCAATGAAATAGGCCCTTAGATTCTACGTTTTTCTTTTACTTTTTCATTCTTACCTCACGTCTTTGCACTGAAAAGGTGTCCTATAGTTATGAGTTTTATTTTGTAGGTTGCTAAGGGTGACAAGGCTGGTGGTGAAGCAATTCCTATGCTTTTGAGATTTCCTCGTTTAAATGATCCTTGGGGTGGTTATGATATGATTGGATTTGGAGATATTCTGTTTCCTGGTTTGCTTGTTTGCTTTTCTCGTAGGTATTGAATTTCTTATTCAGTTAAAAACTTTAATAAGTGAAGATTTATAAACTTATTTCCAATACCGGCCTTGGTTTTTGTTTTTACTTTTTAATGTACATTATAAAAGATGCCTTGTTTTGAACATATGTTATGGGTTTGGATTGTCTCAGATTCGACAAAGCTCTTAAAAAGGGGGTGGTAAGCGGATATTTTCTTTGGTTGGTAATTGGCTATGCCTTTGGTAAGTTAGTTTGCGTTGAAAGTTTGTTGATTTTGGTGGTATGACATGAGTTAAGATTCTGGGAGTATGTTTCCTTTTTCAGGGCTGTTCTTCACATATCTGGGGCTGTATTTGATGAACGGTCATGGACAACCTGCACTCCTGTACCTTGTTCCGTGCACACTAGGTAAGTAATTTAGTGGTTGTGATGTGATGATTTAGTTAGGTTTTTTGGTGCCAATTTGTTTATATATGGACAGGAGTGGCTGTGGTACTGGGATGCAAAAGAGGTGAGCTAAGTATCCTTTGGAATTACGAAGCAGACCCTTCTTCCTGCAACTCCAATCCCGACGCCAAACAGCCTCCCCAAGTTTAGATCCAAAGCCAATGAAATAATGTACGCACAATTCATTCCTTCCTGGATCTCTTCCATAACTATAACTATCTATTGTATTCTTTCATTCTTCCTTCTTTCTTCTCCAGCTAATGCATTCTAAATTTTTCTTCTTACTGTTTTTTTCTTTTCGCCTTTATTCACTATACCCACTTAACGTAAATTCAATTAAATTATTACTTGTTCAATAATTTCATTACTAAACAAAATTATATCATATCAATTCTTTTGTATTTTATAAACATTTACAATATTTATTTTCATGTTTTTCTTTTAAAATTTGTTACAATTACTTTATTCGAGATTCAGGTTAAATTGAATTAAAATAAATGAATTCCATCCAACTACATACATTAATTTGATTGTTTACTTTTACATAAGAATATTTTATTTTTATTAAATAAAAATGTTTAAGTAGTAATTTGGTATTGTATTTAAGTTACAACAGTAAAATTTAGAAGAAAAATACTCATTTTATTATTTATGAATAACATTTACATATATAATTTATACAATTACTTTATAAGACATATGTCGTTTACCTGTGTACTTTCAGTCATTATTTAGTACTACAATGAGTTAAAGTATATATTAAAAATAGTACAAAATATATTTCTAAAAATTGTGAGATGGGATAAAAAGAAAAATAAACAAATAAAGAGTAAGGAAAATTATTTTATATATTTAGTCATTACCTGGCCTTTTTTTTTTTTATTACCTTCCATTTAATATATTATATTAGAAAGTAAAGATGGAATCGATAGAACATAAAAAATGTTGGAAAAATAGTTATGAAAATATTATGCATCCTTATTTTTATAATATATATATATATAGTGCCTAATAAAATTAAGAGATTTCAATTTTTGTTGTCTCATATAAATCTATTTTTTCAATTGAGCTCTTGTCATTAACTTTTTCTATTGCGGTATGATGTGTTTATTAAGTGAATAGATAATGATATTTTAATCCACTTTTTTACTTATTTGTAATTCATTACTTTAATTACCATTATATTATCACACATATCACTACAAAAAATCAGAATAGATAATCTAAAGGTGATTTAAATAGTGGATTAAAAGTGGATCAAGAGACGTGGGTTAAAAAATTATTATCTTAAGTGAATAATGTGATTATTATCTTATCAAGTAACCTTGTTAACCACATGTCATTATTTTACAATTTTATATTTTCATAATTTTAATATTTTAATTTAAAGTTATATAATTATAAAATCATGATTTTGTGAAATATAAAATTATGAAATATGTTTTATTTTTATTCAAATAATAAAAAATAAAAAATTATAATATTAATTAATTATAAAAATAGTTACAAAATTATAAAAATTAAAAAATATGAAATTATTAAGTTATTAAATTGTAAATTTTTTAATTTTAATTTTTGTGTAATTTTATAATTTTATCATAATTTTGTAGTTATATATTTAATATTTTTATAACTTACATTTATTTATTTTTTAAATTTATAATATCAATTATCATGTATAATTTTTCTAAATAATATTTATGAAAAAATAACGATTTTTAAAATAGTGATTCTTAGACATTTATAATTTTATTATTTTAATTCAAAATTATATAATTATAAAAATAAGATTTTATTATTTAAGTAAGAATTGAATATAATTTTTTATATTTCACAAAATCAGGATTTTATAATTACAAAATTTTAAATTAAAATATTAAAATTATAAATATATAAAATTATAAAATTATAACACGTGACGATAAAAGGTAACTAATAACTACATCATTCACTTAAAAGTTATATAATCCGGATAAAAGAAATTAACAGCAATAACTCAATTAAAATAAATAAATTTATTGAGTACAAAGTACAAAATTTATTGATTTCTAAATTTATCATAAACTTAAAATATAATTAAATTTATAAAAAATAAATCAGTCTTAAAATTAATCTAAACTGACAATTTGAAATTAAATAATCTAAAATGGTCTTGTTGAATTTTAAAACGTTTCGTATTGAAATTTAATATAAATCCTTACTTTTAGATACACTTTAGTGTTATAAATAAATAATTTACAATCTCATTAATGTTGATGAATTAATAAATTGGTCCTATTATTGTTAATTAATCTAAACTGGCAATTTGAAATTAAATAATCTAAACTGGTATTATTCCATTTTTAAAACGTTTCATATTGAAATTTAATATACATCCTTGTTTTTTTTAACTTATAAATAAACAATTTATAATTTCATTTAATATTGATGAATTAAGTTATAGCTTATGATTTGGATAAAATAATTATCTGTACTTAAGAGTATGGATATTAAAATTGAGGATTTCATTTTAAGTTAATTCACGTTATATATCTGTTACAGAAACAACAAAGGTAGTCCGAAATAATGCAATAATCTTCCATTATCTAGTTAGCAATTAAACTTGGACCTTTCTTACACTAATGGTTAAATGTTCCAACGACATGGAAGATGAAAGAAAGAAAAAAGTATTTTATTTATGATTTAATAATTAAAGAGAAGGTAATGGGAACAGTGAGAGATGAAGCTAACAGGGGATAGTTTTGCCAATTTTGCACTTTGCGGGAAGCTCAAGGGCGAGTTTGGGATCGATTCCCAGCGCAGGCAACAGAGGGGAACTCTTGAAACCGCAGAGACACTTCAGGTCTACTATGTTGATCACCGAGCAGCAATCTTTCGAAGGTTCCGACGGCGATGGAGGCGTCACCGCCGGCAAGCACTTCATCAGATCCGACGACGGCACGCCACACAAATCCATGGCGTCAGTGGCAGCCCCCGTGAGCAGCACCTCCATCGCTACCATCATCGCCACCGCCACTACTATTGCATTCATCTTCATCATCTTCTTCTTCTACTACTTCTGGTGCTTCTTGTGTCTCTCCCATTCTTTCTCCCTCCTATTTATAGCCTTTCCATCCACATGCTCTCTACTCTTCAATCCCTCCTCATGAAAAGCATTCTCATCTTTAACTCACAGATTAACCTTTTTCTATCTAACCATTAATTGGAATGAAAGCACAAGTCCCAAGTCAACTAAAAAACAAAAACTAAAATTCACAGAATTTTAAGTTCAAAATTTATTTATTTCTTATATGATTTTTGGGTTAAATATGTTTTTGGTCCTTCAAGTTTGAGCGAAATTTGGGTTTAGTCCCTCATCAAAACTTTTGACCAATTTAGTCCTTTATCTTTCAAAATACGTGAATTTAGTCCTTTTAACCAAATTTTGTTAAGTTTATCTGACATTTCAAGTGCATTTCATGATAGTATTTAAATTTTTTATATTGTTTGACACATTTTTGCTTCAATGTTAACTTAAATACTATCATGAAATACGCTTGAAACGTCAGATAAACTTAACAAACTTTGGTTAAAATGACTAAATTCACGCATTTTAAAAGATGAAGGACTAAATTGGTCAAAAGTTTTGATGAGGGACTAATTCCAAATTTCGCTGAAACTTGAGGGACCAAAAACATATTTCACCCTTGATTTTTTTCATAATATTTTATTTCGAAATAAATTAGTCATTATGACACATGACAAAAAAAATTAAAATAAATTAAAAAATCAGATGTTGACACGTGACACGATGTTAACAACATTAATAGTTTTTTTAAAAAATAATCTAATTAAAATAATTTTTCAAAAGGACAATGATACTTTAACTCATTTTTTGATCCATTTTTAACTCATCATCTCAGTCACTTTTAGATCATCACATTACATCACTAAAAAAATCAAAATAAATTATTTAAGAGTGATGAGAGTGATAGATTAAAAATAGGTCAAAAAAGGTAAGTTGAAATATCATTATCATTTTCAAAAGTTTGGACGAAATTGAAACTTTTTAAAAAACAAATACCAATCTGAAACTTCCAAACAATAGTGGTTACTATTCGACAAATTAAGCCATTTTTTAAAAATGGAGAAAACTTATCAACAACAAAAAATTAGAGGACCAAAATAACATTAATGGACAAAAACAAGGGCCAAAATAATATTATAATTATATACATTTCAAATTAGAATACCAGACAAAATTCGATGAAAACCAAAACATTTATTAAATTTTCATACATCAATGAAACAAATTTGATAAAATTTTTATTTTTTTTAAGTTACAAAAAGAAAATAAATATTCAAATTTAAAACCATTTTAAATGTCTATTTACCCTCATTTTTAAAATTCTAATGAATTTATATACTAATAAAATTATTATACATCATTTAAATAAAACCATACAAAGAACAAAAATTAAAAATTTAGCATAGATTTTTTATCTTTTTAATTTCAATATATGTTGGATTGTGTTAAAGAAAATGCATAACAACGGCATTAAATTATTATATTGTAGTAATTAAATTTATGATAATGAGTTTAAAAATAAAAAAAATTATATAAAAATATTAAAACAATAATCAATCTGATAAAAATAAGTAACAAATAAAAGTATTAAAAATAAGTAAAAATAATTAAATGTGTGTTAGAAACAATTTGACACACTATCAAATAAAATCACATAAAGAAACATATATATAACTAAGGGTAAAATAAAATAAGAATACCTTATATATGTAAGAAAATTTTTCATATATGAAACTAGTCAAATTATTCAAAGATAATGAAAATTGTTAAGAAAAAAAAAAGTTATTGAGATTAAACAAAAGTTAATGATAACATAATAGAAGGGATAATTTTTTCATATTAGTTTGTAAACGAAGGATTTATTTATTGAACACTTGGATCTAGAGTTAAACATTATCGTGAAAAAACAAAAATACTAGAAAGATCCTCAAAATATGAATTGATTTAATGGTAAATAAAAAAATTATAAAATTAACGATTATTTTTACCTATTTTTTATAAAATTCTTTATCTTTTTTTTTTATTCATGAACAATTAATTTCTATATTCACTCACTTTATTTTTAATAATATAAATTTATTTTATATATTAACTTAATATAGTATCATTCATATTTAAAAAATGTGCATACACAGATGTAATAGTGTTTGTGTGTACACTAGTAAATAATAGACACAATCAATAATCAGTTAACGATATTTTAATACAGTAGAAAATGTATTTTTTATTTCTTCTTGTAAATATTTTACAATTACTTGTTGATTAACCTTTAAATGTATTAGAGATTTCCTTCCTTCATACTTATTACATTTACATTGTCACGTGCTTGGTGAAAAAGAAAATAAACTTTGTCATGTGCTTCTTCATCTTTTTGATTTGATTATCTAGTTGTTGTCTATTAAATGAAATTTTCAAAATGATTTATAAATTCTAGATCTTTACCCTTAATATTTTGTCATTGTAGAAGAAATTTGTAGTTATTTTAGACAAAAGTTAACATCTACATTGGGATAGATTAATATCTCTCTCGTAGTAGTAATAGACTTGATTATTTTTATCATAACATGGAATTATGTGTACGACCAATCATATAAAAATGTATCCTTAAAAAATTATTAAGATGAATCAAGATTGTAAAAAGTTTAATTTGGACATTTTGAAATAAAACAAAAAGTAATGAAAGGTTAAAAAATACTTAAGGAATTAAAAAATAAATAAATAAAAAGATATTAAAAGGAAGCATATGTTGTTTTGAAAAAAAAAATGATAAATTTAAATTTAAGGATAGGTCTCATGAATATCTTTTATATCTTCTTTTAGTTGTACGTTATTTTTGTTATTTTTTTGTTATGATCTTTTGTTTATTCTATTTTCTCTTTAAATTTAAGAATACTCATTCTTATAAAATTATTTTATCTTTTATAAATGAACAAAATTAATTTAACTAAACTTAATTATAGTTATTTGTATTATATTAAAGTAAGAAAAAAAGAAACTATTTTTAATAAAAATTAAATATCAAAGTAAACAAAATTAATAAGAAATAAATAGTATTGTTTTATCATTTATTTTTAAAAAACTGAATTTCTATCAGTTAATTGCTCACTAATTAAATTATGTATTTTATTTTCTTCAATGGTTTTTTATTCTAAACACCGCGCACACTCATTTTTTTAATTCAATCACCATCATTGAGACAATAATTGTGAGTTTCTCATCCCCGTCACTCCTATATAAGGTCATGCTGCCTTGCCCTCGACGTCTCACCTTACTACCTTTACTGTAATTCTAACACCTCACACTCCACCCAACTAGTATGTATTTTTTTGAACATTAACTCTAACCTTAACATTTTAAAACAACTGTTGAATACAAAAAAGGTTTGTAGAGTTACTGTTAAGTAAACTATATGTAAAATAATTAATTTTTAAAATAATAATTAAGGGTAAAATTAGAATAACAAAATATGGACACAAAAGAGGGTATCTCTTTATATATTATTATAGAAGACAAAAATAATCAAACTAAACTTAACTATGATTATTTTTATTATATTAAAGTAACAAAAAAACTAAACTATTTATAATAAAAATTAAATATTAAAGTAAAAAAAAATTAAAAATTAAACAATATTATTTTATCGTTTATTCTTAAAAAACAAAACTTATATCATTTAACTGCTCACTAATTGAACTATATGTATTTTATTTTCTCATTTTTCTCCAATGACCTCTTATCCCAAACACCGCACACTCCATTTTTTAATTCAATCACCACCATTGAGACAGTGATCGTGAGTTTCTCACCTCGTCACTACTAAATAAGGCCATGCTGCCTTGCTCTCGTCGTCCCACCTTACCACTTTCACTGTAATTTTAACACTTCACACCCCACCCAACTAATATGTCTTTTTTCGAACCTTAACTCTAATTAACATTTTATCTTTCTCTTATATGTCTTTTGCATTCTTGCATTCTTCTCATTCTTTTATACTCAATGTTTCACTACTCCCATTTCACCTTTTTTGTTTCATCGTCTTATAATATTTTCTTAAATATTTAGGCTTTTACTAATTTGAAACTTTTTGTTTTCCACTTTGACAAAATAGTTATTTGTGTGAAAGGTGAATACAAACCAATTTAAAATTGTTCTTTGAATATTTTTTTATTAAAACTATACAATTTGTTTCTGTTATTGTTTATACAATTCATATATTTAATTTGGGAAAAAACATTATGTTTCAATTGTTTAAGAGGGACCTCACAATTGTGGTGTTGGTGCTGAAAAAAATTTAATTTTAGGGTGTTACATTTTTTACGCACATTACAACGCGACTATGCTTTTGCTCTATATCAATTAATTATGAGAGTGTAAAATATTCCTTTAAATTTTCTCATTTTATTTTGAAGGTGTTTTAAAATTTAGTAAAACTAAAGTGCATTTCAATTCAATTCAATTCGGTTCAGTTCGGTTTGGTTAGGTTCAGTTCGGTTCGATTCAGTTTGATTTGGTCCGATTCGGTCCGATTCGATTCGATCCGGTTTGGTTCAGTTTGGTTTGATCTGGTTCATTGAGGTTTGGTTTTGTTAAGTTCGGTTCGATTCGATTTAGTGTGGTTCGATTTAGTTTAGTGTAGTTCGATTCGGTCTGGTCTGATTCGGTTCAGTGAGGTTCGGCTCTGTTTGGTCCGGTTCGGTTCAGTTCAATTCGATTTAGTTTAGTTTGATAAAGAATATATAATGAATTTTTTAAATAGTTGTTAAATGTAAAATTAGAAAAATAAAATATGTACATAAGAGAAGTTTTTAAAGCAATTGTTGAAGACAAAAAAGATTTTTAGACTAACGGTTAAAAGTAAATTATTTATAAAATAATTTGTTTTTAAAATAGTAATGAAAGGTAAAATTGGAATAACGAAATAAGGACACAAAAGAAGGTATCCTCTTTATATATTGTTATAAATGAAAAAATTAATCTACCCAAACTTAACTATGATTATTTGTATTATATTAAAGTAACCAAAAAAACCTAAACTATTTATAATAAAAATTAAATATTAAAGTAAAAAAAATTAATAAAAATTAAACAATATTGTTTTATCGTTTATTTTTTTAAAAACTGAACTTCTATCTATTAAGTGCTCACTAATTGAATTGAATTATGTATTTTATTTTCTCATTTTTATTCAATGACCTCTTATCATAAACACCGCACACACTCCATTTTGTAATTCAATCACCACCACAACCATTGTGACAATAATCGTGAGCTTTTCATCCTCGTCACTACTATATAAGGTAATGTCGCCTTGCTTTCGTAATCCCACATTACCACATTCACTGCAATTCTAATACCTCACACCCCAACCAACCGATATGTTTTTTTTTTAACTTTAACCTTAACTAACATTTTATCTTTCCTTTATATGTCTTTTGCATTTTTCTCATTTTTTTATACTCAATGGTTCACTACTCCCATTTCACATTTTTTTTTCATCGTCTTATAATATTTTTCTTAAATATTTAAGCTTTTACCAATTTCGGAACTCTATGTTCTCCACTTGAATAAAATAGTTATTTGTGTGAGAGGTGAATACAAATCAATTTAAGCCTGTCCTTTGAATTTTTTTTATTGAAAGTATACATTTTGTTTATGTTATTGTTTATACACTTGCTATATTTTATGTGGGGGGAAAAACATTATGTTTCAATTGTTTGAGAGGGATCTCACGATTGTGGTGTTGGTGCTGAAGAAAAATTTGGGGATGACATTTTTTACGCACATTAGAAAGCGAATCTCCTTTGCTCTATATTAATTAATTATGAAAGTGTAAAATTTTCCTTTAAATTTTATTATCTTTTTTGAAGGTGTTTTAAAATTTATCAAAACTAATTAGTATTTTAGTTTAATTCAATTCAATTTGGTTCAGTTAGGTTCAGTTCGATTCGGTTCAGTTCGGTTTGGTTTGGTTCAGTTCAGTTCAATGCGGTTATGTTCAGTTCAGTCTGGTCTGGTCTGGTTCGGTTTGGTTCAGTGTGGTTCGTTTCGGTTTAGTGTGATTTAGTTTGGTCTGGTTTAGTTCGATTCAGTTTAGTTCAGTGTGGTTCAGTTCGGTTTGATCCGGTTCAGTTCAGTTCGATTCGGTTCGGTTCAGTTTAGTTCAATATAAAATTTATAATGAATTTTTAAATTAGTTGTTAAATTTAAAATTAGAAAAATAAAATATGTGCATAAGAGAAGTTGTTAAAACAACGGTTGAAGACAAGAGAAGTTTTTAAAGGTAAACTATTTATAAAATAATTAGTTTTTAAAATAATAATGAAGGGTAAAATTGGAATAATGAAATATAAACACAAAAGAGGGTATTCTCTTTTTATATTGTTATAGATGAAAACAATTAATTTAACTAAGTTTAGCTATGATTATTTGTATTATATTAAAGTAACAAAAAAAAACTAAACTATTTATAATAAAAATATTAATAAAAATGAAATAATATTTTTTTATCGTTTATTTTTTAAAAAACTAAACTTTTATGGGTTATTTTCTCACTAATTAAATTATGTATTTTATTTTCTCATTTTTATTTAATGACCTCTTATCCTAAACATCGCGTACACTCCATTATTTAATTCAATTACCACCATTGAGACAATGATCGTGAGCTTCTCATCCCCGTCACCACTATATAAGGTCATGTTGCCTTGCTCTCGTCATCCTACCTTATCATCTGTACTGCAATTCTAACATCTCGCACTCCATCTAATTGGTATGTCTTTTTTTAACCTAAACCCTAACTAACATTTTATCTTTCTCTTACATGTTTTTTTGCATTTTTTTTGTATTCAATGCTTCACTACTCCCATTTCACCTTTTTTTTATCGTCTTATAATATTTTTCTCAAATATTTAGGCTTTTACCAATTTCGGAATTCTATGTTATCCACTTTGACAAAATAGTTGTTTGTGTGAAAGATGAATACAAACAAATTTATGCTTGTCCTTTGAATGTTTTTTTATTGAAAGTATACAGTTTGTTCATGTTATTATTTATACACTTGCTATATTTAATTTGGAGAAAAATATTATGTTTCAATTATTTAAGAGGAACCTCACGATTGTGGTGTTGGTGCTGAAAAAACTTTTGGGTGTGACATTTTTTACGCACATTACAACGCGACTCTCCTTTTGTTTTATATTAATTAATTATGAAAGTGTAAAAATTTTCTTTAAATTTCTCCTATTTTTTTGAAGGTATTTTAAAATTCAGCAAAACTAAAGAGTATTTCAGTTCAGTTCAGTTCAATTTGGTTCGATTCAGTTTGGTTATGTTCAGTTCAGTTCGGTCCTGTTTGGTTCATTGTGGTTCAGTTCGGTTCAGTGCGTTTAGGTTCGGTTCGGTTCAATGCGATTCGGTTCGGTTCGATTCGATTTGGTCCGGTTCAGTTTAGTTCAATGCGATATGGTTTGGTTCAGTTTATATAAAGAATATATAATGAATTTTTAAAATAGTTATTAAATATAAAATTAAAAAAATAAAATATGTATATAAGAGAGGTTTTTAAAACAACAGTTGAAGACAAATGTGATGTTTAGGCTAACCGTGTAAACTATTTATAAAATAATTAGTTCTTATAAAATTAAAATAACGAAATATGGAAAAGAGAGAGTACTTTATATATTGTTATAAATATAATGATACAAGTCATATAATAAATTATAACTTTAAATTAAAAATTGTAACCTTTTAGTGACACAATTATCTAAACTCATATATACTTAAAAAACTATTTAAGTTATAGTAACAATTTTTAGATAAACTTTTTACTTTCACTTTTCTCGTATTAGCATTACTTATCATGAGATTTGAGAGAATATTATTTTAAAACCAATATGCTTCTAAACTTTTGGAAGTCCTGTTAGACAACTCTTTATATTTAACATGTATTATGCATTTAATTTCTGAAATAAAGTTGTTCATTTGAATATTATTGTTGTGAAAATAAAATATGCAGATATTTTAACTTATGGATACTAAAATTTGGAAGAAGTGAAATGTTCAAGAATATGATTCTTTAAGATGTATGATCTTGAGATAAAAACCACCTTAATGGAATAAAATGTTATACTTACATTGATTTAGGAGCAATCTTATCCAACCGATATCCTTAAACGGGGTTGGTTGGTGCGTTGATTGTGGGATGAAAACAGAGAGAGTAAAATTACAGCGATATCCTAACAGATTATTTGGAAAATCGTGAAAAATAAAAAAGATGGGAAGTGAATGTGAAAAAGTGTAATTTGAAACCTTAGTAAACCCTAACACATAAATTGGTTTCATTTGCGCGTTGGTAAACCCTAGTGTGAGTGTGTAGCGACTAGCGAGGGAGAGACTCAGAGCAGAAGCGAAGGGAAGAAGATGGATCTTGGTAGCATACTTCAGGCTGCTCTGAGTCCGAATCCCGATGAACGGAAGGGCGCTGAGCAGAGGTTGGAGGAGATGCAGTACGCCCCACAGCATCCGGTGAGCCTCTTCCAAATCATCGTCGACACCAACCGCGACATGGCCGTTCGACAAGTTGCCGCCATCAATTTCAAGAACTTCATCGCCAAGAATTGGTCTCCCGATCACCAGACCGAAATCTCCATCGCACCCGCCGATAAGCTCCTCCTCCGGAATCACATCCTCCTCTTTCTCCCTCAGCTTCCTCCTCTCCTCAGGTACACTCTTCTCACCATTCTTTATCACCTTCTCCTCTTTGCATCATTCTATTCTGCCACAGGGTGCAGCTCGGTGAGTGCCTCAAAACAGTTATCCATTCTGATTATCCGGAGCACTTTCCTCATCTTCTCGACTGGATCAAGCAGAACTTACAGGATCAACAGCAACTCCACGCCGCTTTGTTTGTGCTGCGGATTCTTTCAAGAAAATACGAGTGAGTCACTCTATCTCTGTGTTTCACTTCTTCTTCTTTCTCTTACTATCACTAATAACAAAACCCTCTGCAGGTTCAAGTCAGATGAAGAGCGGGCGCCGGTTTACGGCGTTGTCCAGCAGACCTTTCCTCTGCTCCTCACTATATTTAACGCCTTAGTCCAAATTGCCAATCCCTCAATCGAAGTTGCTGACTTGATCAAGCTTATCTGTAAAATTTTCTGGTCCTCCATCTATGTACGTTTTTTCTCTCTCCCTCTCTCTTCAATCGACGGGAGATGATATTGCCACTTTCAGTTGCCTTCCTTGTTTTTATGCCTTTTCTCCTCCCAACTGTTCATAATTGATGAATGCAATTCTGTGTGCGTTGTTTTAACTTATTCAGCTGGAGGTGCCAAAGCTTTTGTTTGATCAAAATGTATTCAATGCGTGGATGGTGCTGTTTTTAAACGTCTTAGAGAGCCCTGTTCCCATGGAAGGTCAGCCTGCCGATCCCGAGCTTCGCAAGTCATGGGGTTGGTGGAAGGTAAAAAAATGGACAGTTCACATTCTAAATAGGCTCTATACTCGGTATGTTTGAGGTTGTGAATTAATTTGGTTGACAATTATGTGCTATACTGTCCAGTGATTAATTTTCTATTTATACTGGTGTTTAAATTACCTTGTTCTAGATTTGGTGACTTGAAGCTGCAAAACCTGGAAAACAAAGCCTTTGCCCAAATGTTTCAGAAGCATTATGCTGGGAAGATCTTGGACTGCTACTTAAATCTACTGAATATCGTTCGACTCGGTGGCTATTTACCAGATAGAGTTATCAACCTGGTTCTTCAGTATCTAAGCAACAGGTGCTCATCAATTATTTTTTGCTCATTTATTTGTGTTTAGGTCTGATCTTTTTCTTATTTGCGAAGGGATATGCATATTCTGGGAAGGCGTTTCTGTGCATTATGCTCGCATGTTTAGTTTATGAATTGCTACATGTTTTTGTCATTAATTAGTTTTCTCGACTTAACTTAGCTATCCGCGATAAAATCTTTTTATTATTGGGATATTTGAGCTTTGCTATCAACTTAGTTTATGAATTGCTACATGTTGTTAGTAACATTAAATTTGCTGACAATTTGTGTTAGTTTTTCAACATGACCCATGAAATGTGCCACTCATCATTTCTCTCTATCCATTTAATACATTAATGTTTGCTAACCAACATCTTTTTGCCTAATTAATTAATTAATTAATTAATTAATTTTTGCTAGTCCTCTTTACCATTTCTCACACGAGACCAGCCCAATTGCCCCAATGCTTGATATCCCTAGATATAAAACCTCTGGAGTTTGGGTTGATATTATTAAACCAAATAAGTATTAACCACTAATGCCTGTAAACCTAAGTCATAGTGATCTTGAGATGTTATGAAATATACATGCATCCCCGAAATAAAATACCGGGTAGTCTGTTCTTGTGAACCTATGACTTCTTGAAGTTCATGTATCCAGACCCTACCCATTTGGCATATTTCAGGGAAGGAAAGGTGAATGGGTTGCTTTGTGTCCATTGATACACTCATCCCTCCTCTCTGAGGTCTTCACTTTGCACATATTAAGAATATTAGTAGTATCTTTTGTTGAAAGCTGTTATTTATATTTTTCAGGATATTCATGATTCTTGAATTAATTTTCTCTTAATTTCTTTTGATGTATGCAGTATTTCGAAGAATAGCATGTATGCTGCACTGCAGCCTCGGCTTGATGTTCTTCTTTTTGAAATAGTTTTCCCTCTTATGTGCTTTAATGATAATGATCAAAAGCTTTGGGATGAAGATCCTCATGAATATGTGAGAAAAGGCTACGGTAAGTCTCATTGAAGTCTATACATGACATGAAACTTCATGTGAATCATTGGCACATGCTTATAGGTACTAATTCTTAATTACAGACATTATTGAAGACTTGTATAGTCCCAAAACTGCTTCCATGGATTTTGTTAGTGAATTGATTCGAAAACGTGGGAAAGATAATCTTCACAAGTTTATTCAGTTCATAGTTGAAATTTTTAAAAGGTAAATATATTGCTTTCTGATAAATTAGATGATTTATAGTGTTGTAATTGGGTTTTCACTTTGTTAGGTATGATGAAGCACCTCCTGAATACAAATCCTATAGACAGAAAGATGGTGCACTTCTTGCTATTGGAGCACTTTGTGACAAATTAAAGCACACTGAGCCATACAAGTCAGAACTTGAGCATATGTTGGTTCAACATGTCTTTCCCGAGTTTAGCAGTCCAGTTGGCCACCTTAGGGCCAAGGTATCATTTTCTGTATATAGTTTATGATTACACTTTGTTGCATGCCGGACACTCTCCTCTTTTTATCCTTCTTTTGGGCATATAGCAGAATGTTTTTAGGAAAGGCTAAGTTTGCATTGCATAATATAATGAATACCATACTAAAAGCAGCCCTAGTTTGATTTACAATTGCCCATGTTTAACAATTTTTGAAGGTAAAGGATTTGCATGAATAAGAGGTAACACATATCTTTATCAGCATAATAGTTATTATTTATGGCATGGTTAATGTAAAACTCTCTTCACTTGGGTTCACTTGGCAGAGAGTAAGGGATGATTGGATGATATTAGGCTTTTAATCCTAGGACGTTAAAAAGGGAAATTGAATGTGTTAATATTTTCAGTGTTTTATGTTGTAGAAAAAACAGAGAAAGTATCATCTTTTAAAATTTATTATAAATGAATTCTTCAAGAATATAATGTAAATGCAACATTTATTGGCTGAAAAAGTAAATGTATACTAAGAAATGTCCTCTTATTATTTTCTTTGCAATCCTCCCCCCTGTTTGGGTTTTGAGCCTCTATTGAAGAATTTATCCTCTTTTTTTTTCATTTCTCTATCACTTTAATAGGCAGTGAATGTAGGTAATGATGCAATCTTATCTAAATAACTTATCTATAGCCAAACAAACATTTATGTAGCAGTTTAATATTTATGTGAGTTGGTGTGTAATTATTTTTAATTTTGAACCAGACATTTGTTGTAAAGTTTTCCATTTCTATTCTTGATGATTTTGGCTATCTGTTGACTTTTGTGTGAAAAATAGGCAGCATGGGTTGCAGGACAATATGCGCACATTAGCTTCTCAGATCAGAACAATTTCCGGAAGGCATTGCAGTGTGTTGTATGTGGGATGCGAGATCCTGAGCTTCCTGTTCGCATTGATTCTGTTTTTGCCTTGCGTTCTTTTGTTGAGGCTTGCAAAGGTGGTTAATAGTCTTCGTTTCTACTTTTGATTTCAATAAATCTTTCTAAAGCTTAGCACTGATAATGTTTGTTTTTTCAATTGTATTGATGCAGATTTGGATGAAATTCGACCCATTCTTCCTCAACTCCTTGATGGTAGGTGAATGTGAAATAAATTGTTTGTTCTTGTTCATTTATTATTTGGCTTGGTGAGTGGGAGTAACTGACAAAAAATACATCCAGAGTTCTTCAAACTTATGAATGAAATTGAGAATGAAGACCTTGTATTTACTTTGGAAACTATTGTGGACAAGTTTGGGGAAGAAATGGCACCTTATGCTCTCGGGCTTTGCCAACATTTGGTAATATATTTTTTTAACCATTTGTATCTTCCAATGAAGTTGTATCTGCTTTATATCATTGTCATTTTCTTTCTTACAACAGGCAGCTGCATTTTGGAGGTGCATGAACACCGCTGAAGCTGATGATGAAGTTGACGATCCAGGTGCTCTTGCTGCTGTGGGTTGTTTGCGGGCTATTAGCACGATACTTGAATCAGTGAGCAGTCTTCCTCAACTATTTGTTCAATTTGAGCCAACCTTGCTTCCCATAATGCAGAGAATGTTAACAACTGATGGTCAAGGTATTTTCCCTGCTGAATCATGTGTATCAGACGACTTTGATGATGTTTTTCTCCCCTCTTGTCAATGTCTTGTGTTCATATACTTATACGCATTATTAAAGCAGAGGTGATTCTAATTTAAGGTTTGGGTCATAATGTCTTTCATTTACCTTTTGCATGAATATATGCATTAGGTTTTCGTATTAAAAATAATCTGATGAGAGTATTTTCGATGTTCTAAGCTATATTATCAAGTGATTATAAGCACTCTCCGTGTTAACTTTTTCGGAAAGCTGTTGTACTTTTAGCTAATATGGAGTAGTATGCTTCAGTTTGTGTTAAAACAATGTGATGTTGAGAACAACTTATGCTGATTTAATTTGCACTTTCCACTTGGATTTTCAAATTAGATGCACATTTTTGTTGTTAAATTCTGTAAAACGCTGTTCTGAAATTTTAATTTCTCTTGGGTTGCTTCGATTCTTTTTCATCACCTGTTGTGAATGCTTGCAGAGGTTTTTGAAGAAGTTTTGGAGATTGTATCATATATGACCTTTTTCTCCCCAACAATATCATTGGATATGTGGACTCTTTGGCCCCTGATGATGGAAGCACTTGCAGATTGGGCGATTGACTTCTTCCCAAGTATGCTTCTCACTCAACTACATTTTAGCCACTATTCATCTCAATTTCTGTTTGCTCTACCATAGTCTAGCACGTAGTTTGAACCATCTTTTGATATACCTTTTATACATTAATATGAACCTTAAGTTATTTTGGTGTCTCCCAGTAATATTGAATATAAACTCAGCTATGCATTCAATAAAATATCTTGGCTGTTTTATAATATGGATTCTATGTATGGAGTTGATATCCATACTATTCAAAGGCAGGGAACATCTTTGGTTTCAATTATATAGCTTGGCTGTTTTGTTCACTTATAGTGCCTCAACGTTTATATTGGTGTTTGTGTCTATAATTTGCAACCATATACTTTTGTATTTTCTTTGTATTTATTTGTCTAGTTTCTTCCTCAGATATTCTGGTTCCTTTGGACAATTATATTTCAAGGGGAACTGCCCATTTCCTCACTTGCAAAGAACCTGACTATCAACAGAGTCTATGGAATATGATTTCATCTGTAAGTTATCTTTGCCTAATTAGAATGAGTTCAGCAAGCACCTGTTAAGAGGATTTATGTTGAAAATGAATTTTATATTTCTTCTTTCCTTGTACATATGTATCTGATTTTTATTTCACATTGAAGGTTATGGCAGACAAAAATATGGAGGACACTGATATTGAACCAGCTCCAAAGCTTGTTGAAGTTGTCTTTCTGAACTGCAAAGGGCAGGTTGATCAATGGGTTGAGCCATATCTCAGAGTTACAGTTGAACGCATGCAACGAACTGAAAATTCACATTTGAAATGTCTTCTCATGCAAGTGGTAAGGGGTTATGAAGATCCATATTGACACACATCATGCATGAATGAGATAATTTGCTTGTCCTTAATTATGACATTTTGAAATGTTCAACAGCTAGATTTTCTGTATTCATTATTTGAGAATAGTGGCCTGGATCAGCCGTGCCAATAATACTACTATAATGGGATAGTGGATTGCATGATGACTGCTATCATGGAATTTATATATAGATGCTCAAATTTATATATAAATTCTCAAACATAAAAAATGACCTACAATGGATGACAATAAAAATTAGTAGTAAGTCATTATAAACAATGAATTACAACAAGGGTCAAGTAACATGAAAGGAAACAGAAATATAGCCAGAAAAAGCCACTTAAGACTCTTTGAACACAACACAGAGAATTGAAAAAACATAAGAGGCATATGAATAAAGAAAAATAGAGACAGCTACGGAGTAGAGATGTTAGGGTCTCACATTGAGAAGGATAAGCTACATGATGTGGTACTTAGTTCTAGAGGTTCTCCCACCTAGTGGACTAATCTTTTAGGTTGCACTTTCCCGTCATGCTTAACTATTGCTTTTGTTGAGGGCTGGGCTACACAAAGGGCTACTATAGGCTGAAATAGGTGTAAATTTAATATTGTTTGGTGTGAGCCCTTAATGAGAAAAGGTCTACCACCTATATAATGAAAGCTGCTGTGGACGTTGGTCCTTAAAGGAAGTGACAGTGTCAGGATTCTGACATTTAGTAAGGCAAACTATTTGATATTATACTTACGACTTGAGGTTCTCGCACCCAATAGACTAAGATTTTAGATTAGACTCGTGTGCTTAAGTCCTAACAAGAGACAACAGATTGTATTCTGAACAGACAGACAATAGGCTGCTAGAGAGCTGTTGGTTTGCTGGAATCTCAACCTGTGGGTTGGTTGAAAAATAGAAATGCATCTGAGATCCTGGGTCTGATGGCTGTCATCCCAAAAATGGTATGGGTCACTGTTAATCTGGGGCAAAGGTTTTCTTAACCTCCTTTGCCAATTATGGCTGTGACGAGTTTCAAAATTGTGTGATTGGGATGTGAAAGCATGTGTGGTGGATGCTCTGTGGGAACATGGTGCAACAACTTCCCAGTATTGGCCTCATGTTGTGATATGACTGTGGTATCACATGCTTATATTAATTTTGGATCGTTAGATCTGTTTATACTATTGTTCTCTTCCAAAACCTCTGTTGTGGAGCTTAATTGAAACCATGCAGAAGTACTCTGGTTTTCCAATCTTTACTTACGTTACATGCATTACTTGGTTTATTAAAAAATGGGATATGTATAATTTTGTCCAGTAGTTTCTGAAGCTTGCCATGTTCTCCTTATTAACATTGCACTTCTTTGCATGATTTAGTAAGTTAAAATATGTGAAAATTTTGTCTAATATAATTGGTTTTGTTTCTATAAGAATGACTTCAGTTCATCTGTTTTTGTGCTTTAGCCAAACTTCTCAATTTCAGAGGACATAATAATGAACCTTCCTTCCTGCAGATATCAGATGCTCTTTACTACAATGCAGCACTGACTCTCAGTATACTGCAAAAGTTAGGTGTTGCATCAGAAATCTTCAATCTTTGGTTTAATATGATGCAAGGAGTAAAAAAGAATGGCACGCGTGCTAATTTTAAGAGGTTTGTATTTTCCCGCTCCCATCACCATCCCCCTTTCTTCACTCTCCTTCTATGCTTTTTTGTAACAAAAGAAGTTGTGTGACAATATCTCTATATCTAATTATGCAGGGAACATGACAAGAAGGTTTGTTGCCTTGGTTTGACATCATTACTTGCACTTCCGGCTGGTCAACTGCCTGGAGATGCTCTTGGCCAGGTGTTGCGGGCCACTCTTGATCTTCTGGTTGCATACAAGGATCAAGTTGCAGGTCTTTATGTTATCTCTGTAACTATGGTACTGGGGACTTGCAACTGCATGTTCACCAGTAGTAGACTTTTATTTTTTTATTTTTAGGAGATTTATGATCATCCAATTCTCAGAAATTTCACTTTCTTTGCAGAAGCTGCAAAAGAGGAAGAAGCTGAAGATGATGATGATATGGATGACTTTCAAACTGATGATGAAGATGAAGATGGCAATGGTTCTGAGAAGGAAATGGGAATTGATGCTGAGGACGGCGATGAAGCTGACAGTAGTAAATTTAGGAAGTTGGCTGAACAGGTTTGTGGATACAAAATCCTAAACACCTCTTTATGCCTGTGTTAATTCAATAAGGAATAAATAATTTGCGGTTTACATGTTTATCCTAGTGTTCACAATTTGATTCGGAAACATGATTAATATTACAAAAATATTTATTATTTTTTCTTTTGCAACAAGCTAGATATTGAAACAAAAAAGGGAGCAGTTTATTGTTCAGTGGGTAAGAAATTTAATTTAAGATGTTATTCCGTGTCTAGAAAAATAGAGCGTTAAAAGTAAGATTATACTTTTTAGTCATTTAGCATTTTAATTTTATAAATTTTTGTTTTGTTGGCATATACCATTGATTAGTTTAAAATAGATAGATACATTTGAGTGATTCAATAAAAATGTGAAATAATGTGACTTGCATTATACTTTTGGCACTGTCAGCTTCATTCATTCTAATAGATACATTTGAGTGATTCAATATAAATGTGAAATAATGTGACTTGCATTATACTTTTTAGCACTGTCAGCTTCATTTTATAGCAGCTGGTGGGTGATAATGTTTGATTCCCTGTCAATCACTTTTTGCATAAAGTGATCTTCAGCCGATAGAGTATTTACTAAGTATAAGTGTTTACTAAATTGTTTTTGACTATGGATAGAAGTTTAATTTATTGTATCTTTTTGAAATTTTAATTCTTATTGTCTTTTCTACAATGTCACCCCGAAGACAAAGACATTTAGGCCCAACGATGAGGATGAGGATGACGACTCGGATGATGACTTTACTGATGATGAAGAGTTGCATTCTCCAATTGATGATGTGGATCCTTTTGTTTTCTTTGTGGATACGATGAAAGGTATTCTGACACTGTCTCTTAAAACGTGTTACAAGTTTCATCAATGTCCCTTAATTTTTGCCTGACTTAAATATAAATTTGGCTGTAGTGATGCAATTATCAGATCCATTGGGATTTCAAAACCTCACCCAGTCACTCGAGTTCTCTTATCAAGCTCTTGCAAATGGTGTTACACAGCATGCTGAGCTCAGAAGAGGAGAGATTGAAAAGGAAAAATTAGAGAAGTCGTCAGGTGTCACGAATTCTTAGCTCTAGCGTGTGTATGTTCTTGGTAAGAGAAGCAGATGGTTACATATTTTTTTGTGAGGCATTTATTGGCTCAGTGGTCCTGTGAACTTAAAAGAGTTTTCAGGTTTGATATATTGATAAGGTGAGTTTGGTGGTCTGAAGTTCTCTTTGACTTCAGAGGATGTGGATTGAGGAGTTTGGTGGTTCGCGCTATCCAATGGCCATTCTTCTCATTGTCCGCCCCCTTCAAGTCTCTATATTTTGTTGAGTTGACGGTTATCCTGTTTCCAATTTATGGCAACCATTGTCTGTTCTTCGGTTGGTGCAGCAATGGCTTCATGAGTGAGAGTTTTTGTGGCGTTTCTCTCCTGTCACATAGACAGGTTGGCTTGCTTCTGTGGGCAATTTTTGGTGGGGAATACTTCATAATTCTTTAAGTTACATTTTGGTCGTATAAAATTTTGAGTCCAAAGTAAAACAGTTTTGGGATGTGCAAAGCCTTTCTAGTGTGGCTTGCTGCACGTTGTAAAACAGTTATATTATTTTTTTATAATATTTATAATTTTTTTGTGTACAAGTTTTTAACTTTGAACTTTACCCTTCAAACTGACTTGATCTTTGAGGCCTTACTTTAGTTGAAAAGGAAGAAAAATTTGGTTAAACTTAACCTTGTAACTTAAGTTCAGTGAAAAGCGAGTTTAATTGAACTTCATTTATGTTTGGATGGCTTTATTGTAAAATGCGTTTGTAGAAATAGAAAGTTGATTACTCAGTAATGAGGTTTCTTCTATTTTTTCTTAAAATAAACAACATTCCGAAAATATATATTTAATATATTACATTTATTACAATATATTAGAATCTAATATTGTGTGTGTGTGTAATACAATGTATGTAAAAGAAATGAAGTTAACAGTCATAGAAGAGTTGAAAAAATAGGTACATACATTGTAATATAATATTCTCTCTTCTGTTCTCTTTTTATTGAGTTTCTAAAATATGAATTCATCTTCAAATGTTTTATGTTAGTTAAAAGTTAATTCTTAATTTTTATTGTTTGCAACTTAACATGAAGGTTAAAACCTAATTCAACTTGTTTGAGTGTGTTAACCCAACCTAACTAATATTTAATTGAAAATATCTTTTGTGGTTAAACATTCTTACTCTAATATTTTTACTTTTAATTTTAGTTTTATCATATGTTGGAATTTTCTTTTCTTCACTTAATTTGACACGTTTAATAAAGTTTTTCATTATTATGTATTTCCATGTATTTTTTCTTGCACCCAATAATGTACAATCCAAAATTTACTTTTTATTTTATAGTTTCTGTAGCACCAAAAATATAGATTTTTTTTCTTATAATTTTATTAATTAATTATTAATTAATTAATTCTAAATATCTTTTAACATCTAAATATGTGTACGTAGTATGTGTATGTGTTTTTTTAGTAAAAGAATATTTATATTTTATAATTTTTTAAAATAATTATAAAAGTAAATAATTTATAATTTTTTATTAGAAATAATTAAATTTAGTTTAAAGTAATTGTTATTTAAAAAGTAAAATTGAAAAAAATTATGTGAAAAAAAGAAATACAGGTAGATAATAGATAATTAAAAAATAGGTTAAATATATTTTTCTTCTTAACTTTTCCTAGAAATTGAAATTTTTATTTTTTTAAAATTTTGATTAATTAGTACCTCATTTCTAAAAATGAACAACTTTTTTAACTAAATTTTATAAAATTTATTTGATGTTTGAAATATATTTTTTCAATTCAAATATTATAATGAGATAAGTTTGAAATAATTTAACAAGATTAAAAGAATTAAATATACGCACACTTATAAATTAGAAGACTAAACTGAATTAAAATTTTGAAGAAGAATTATAAAACTTATATATTTCTTTAGTTGCTTTTTTATAAATATATTTTAGAATTTATTAATATTTTTTTATTTCAATAATTATAATTTATTTTATATTTTGTTTCAACTGTATATTTTTTACACTAATTAATTGTACCATAAATAAAAATCCAAATAAAGTAATTAATCTGAGTGGTAAATTAATTGACTCTTATTTATCTTCCTATATTACTGTCATTCTTGTGTCATCTTCATTATCCTCTCATCTTCTCTCTCTATTTTTTATATTTGGTAACGATTTTTTCCTCTCTGTCACAGTTTCTCATCTCCAGTCACTTGTTGTTCATTCTTGGTCTCCCTTATCACTTACTTATTTTTTATCAGTTATAATTTAACATAAAGGTTAAAAAATAATTCGTATTTGACTGACATACTTGTTCTATGATATTTTTTTTTTCAATTTTAGTTTTATCATATCTATTTTGGAATTTTATCTTTTTCAATTAATTTGGCACATGAAGTTTTTCGTGATTAATTAAAATATAATAGTTAAATTATATACATATCTACTTACCTTGTTCAATTCAATTTGATGTTTTACTTTTTAGAAACTTTAATCAAACCAATTATAAGGTAATTTGGTTTTTGGTTAATATTAAAATAAAAAATTCTAGATATTTCATTATGCATTTTCATATATTTTTTTTTGCACCCAATAATTTTGTATTAATTTAAAATGTAAATTTTGTATTTTAAATGTACAATCCTAAATTTATTTTATATTTAAAAATATATAATCTAGATATAATTTAAAATATAAAATTTATATTCTAAATTATACAATTTAAATATTTTTTAATATTTTAAAATATAGTATAAAAAAATATATTTCACACATTAAATAACACAAATTTTATTAAATGCATGTTAAATTTGTGAAGATGAAATATTTTTTTAATAACGGCAACTACAAGTAATTTAAAACAATAATAATATAGAATGAATTTCAAGAACCACGGTCCATGAAGTTTTGGGCGCGTGTTTGAGAGAGATAAAAGGGTTTCAATTCGATTTGCTGATTACAGTTGAGAATAGAAGAGAAGCGAAACGGCAGTGCAAGATGGAGTTGGACGCTGATGATATCTTCAAAGACGACGAAGACCACACCGAAGCTGAAGCCTCGGTCCTTGTAAATTACTTTCTCTTTTCTTTTTTTCCTTTCTTTATGTTCTGTTGTGTTCTGTTCAAATGTCAACTAAGAAGAAACCCCTTTTATCAGGAAGATGAGTCGAGCAAAGAATACGTGGTTTACTTGGTCGATGCTTCACCTAAAATGTTCAAAACCTATTGTTCCGAGGTTACTTTTCTCTCCATTCATTTATTTCGTTTGATCCTTTCACTCTCTTGCCTATGAGAAACTGACTATCCATGGCTACCGCAGCAAGAAGACTACGAGCTTGAATCTCACTTCCACATTGCCATCTCTTGTATATATCAAGCATTGAAGACTCAGATCATTAGCAACTCCTACGACCAAGTTGCCATATGCTTCTTCAATACTGTAAGTGTTTGCTCATCACTTCTTGCTTCTTGCACAAAACTTGGTTTGATTCTTACGTGTGGTACAAATTACAAATTAGAAGTTTAGGTTTCTTATTTTCAGTTTGGTAAATCTTAAAACTCAATTATAATTATTTCTTCTCCTTGCTACCTCAGTAATATGTGATGGCAATTGCGCATATTACTAAGGCTAAACTCTAATTCAGTGTACCTAGTTTTCCACTCTCTCTTATTTAATCCATTTGTTATTTCAGAGGGAGAAGAAGAATTTACAAGACTTAAACGGCGTTTATGTATTTAATGTTCCTGAAAGAGAGTTTCTAGACAGGCCAACAGCAAGGTTCATAAAAGAATTTGAACAGTTGGAGGGTAAGTTTTTGGGCTTTCCAGTTGTGGTGGTGGATATAGAGAACCATTTTAGTGGACTTTATTTATCCTAAACCACCTTGTACTCATTTACTTTTCATAAGAGATGCCATTGAACTTGGTGTAGTATTTTTGTTAAATTTGTTAATTTTTGTCACATCAAGCACTGACTAGATGATTTAAGTTTTAGCTTGCTGACTAACTGGTTTTCAAACTGACGAGATGAAATACTGCAGGATATTGTACAAACATGGGCAAAATATTGTTTACCTGATTCCAATTTCCTTCTTTTGAAGTTTTGTTACTTCTGTTGCTGCTTGTTGCTGTTTTAATTTATTTTTTGAATCTGTAACCAGGGTTTGACATTTTTTTGGATAATATAATAGTTTTGTTCTGACTCTGATGATTGACAGAGTAAATTAGAGAGAGGATGCGACTTTGAAGAAAAAGTAAAGTAGTGAATTTAATGAAGCCTATGATTACACTGGTTATGTCTGCTAATAACTCATGATACACACACATTATTAGTGTATATGTTTTATCTTTTTTCAATCCTTATAAGCTTTATGTAATGCTTTTGTAAGTTTCTGAACTGCTATGTAGTGTATGATATGGAGAATTATACATTTATAGGATTAATTTCTTATTCAGATTCTGTCTTGTTTTGTGTATTATGTACTATATAATTCTGAGGCTATAGTTTGTTTCAATCTTCTCTAGAGTCATTTTCAAAGCACATTGGAAGTCAGCATGGCATTGTGTCTGATACTCGAGAAAATTCTCTGTACAATGCTATTTGGGCAGCTCAGGCACTTCTTCGTAAAGGGTATTATATTGGCTATGGACACACATTACATACAGTTTTTTTATGTGAGTATTGGTTACTGATAATTGGAAACATTTATACCAGGTCAGCAAAGACAGTTGACAAACGCATACTTCTGTTCACAAATGATGATGATCCTTTTGGTAGTATCAAAGGGGCAGCAAAATCAGATATGATAAGAATGACCCGGCAGAGAGCTAAAGTACCCATTAACATATGCTTTTGTTTATAGCATAGATGGTAAAACCATAAGGTTTGAAGAATGCTAGTGGTTCATAATTACTTTTTTTTTTTGGTTTGTTAAGGATGCACAGGATCTTGGAATTTCTATTGAACTTCTTCCCTTGAGTTGCACCACCGATGAAGTGTTCAAAATATCTCAATTCTATGCTGTATGTTTGCACATTTATTATATATATTTGTTATGCTTCCCCCTCCCCAAATTTCTTCTCTAAACCAATCCTGATTATATAATTTTTCCATGCTTTCTTGTCAATTGTATGCCTTTTAGGATTTGATTGGGTTGGAAGGAGATGATCTTGTTGACTTTATGCCAGAAGCAGGAAAGAAGTATGACCTTCTATTTATGATGTTCTCTGACTTATTCCTCTCGTGTTATTGAAATTGGGCATTTTAGTTTTACATGTATGCTTCTGAATTCTGGCACATAAATTGTTGCTTAGTTGGGGTAGTGAGCTTGAACTTTTTTCCTGTATTTTGTTCATAATAATGGTTTACTTTTCATAAGCTTATAAATTACAGAGGTGTCAGCAAGTGTTCTTAAACAATTGCACAATTCTGGTTCCGAGTTCTGTTTTGTTTTGCAATGCATCTATTCTGGAGTTGGATTATTGTAATAACTTATGCTGAATATATAAAATAAAAAGGTAATGTTATTAAGAGGAGAGTAAAAGCCCCGGATGAATCAAGGCAACAACCTGGAGGGTACAATTCCTACCGGCTGTTGTTTTATTTTCAGTCGGTGTTAGAAACTTGTATACATTCTTCTCAATTCAATTTAAGGTAAGAGCTTAGGGTTTAGTTTTAGGGGTGGGGAGATGGGGATAATTTAGGTTGAGTTTTAGTTTTGGGAGTTTCCTGTGCGGGAGGGTCCTGAAAATCAACAACATTCTAATGATCCTGATGCAGACCGCCACAATCAAATAATATAAAGATAGAAAAAGAACTAGGTAAAGGTGGAATAGATACGGGAATAGTATTATTTATCGCCGAAATCGGCAAAAAGAACAACATGCACTAGAAAGGATACTTCCTTCTAATACCCCAGAGCAACAACTCCTTACAGAGTAGCGTAACAACTACTCGGTCCAACCATAATACGTCAATCCTCCTCCTCCTTTCCCATACTCTCGTACTCCTTAATAAAAGGGATTCTATTCTCTCTCTATAACTAATTTTTTTGCCAGCTCATTTTTTCCCTTTTCTTTTGTAAACAATCCACTCTTTGGGCTTTGTGGATGCTTCTTGGACAATCCTTTCTTCCGGCCCAATGCTTATTGCTTGATCCCCATCAGATCCGTTTGTGAATTATATATCAAATATAAATCAAAGAGGGGATGTATTGTGATAAGATAGGAGTTGGTAATGGGAGCTTGGAGCAGAGTTATGTGATCCGTGACATTGGACTCAGGTTGAGAGGAGAACAACCAACTTACAACCCATTACCATGCTCGGATCCAACACAGAGCACATTTCTCCAGTAAACTATCGCTCCAATTGAAACAACTGCGTGCAGTAAGAGCATGGTAGTTGAATCGTGAATCGTATCGTGTATCGGAGAGCCTAAATTTTGAATCGTGAATCGTACGATTCATAAACATTTTAAAACATTATAAAAATGTAACATATACTTAAATATATAAGAT
>Ga0099822_1000067_pt1 | contig 55702 bp, 22 predicted proteins | sample CowpeawhiteBW_FD_76839 | JGI IMG/M metagenome (GOLD analysis project Ga0099822, IMG submission 76839) | Root nodule microbial communities of legume samples collected from California USA - Cow pea white BW | ecosystem: Host-associated > Plants > Roots > Nodule | place: USA: California | collected... | reverse complement strand
TTTTCTGATGTGGAAGATCAGACAATGCTGCAACCACAGAGCATACTAAGAAAAATGGCTCTGATACCAATTGTTAGGAACAAGGCAATAAAGGAAAGAATAAAGGAGAGAAAAATAGACACATAGAATTTAACGTGGTTCGGTGTACAATGTGTATGCCTACGTCCACGACTACACTAGGAAGTATTTGTATTTCTGGTGTATCTTAAAGCTTTACGTAGAGTCTCTTATATAGTAAAATAGAGAACCACATCTCACTATTCTAAGCGATGTGGGACTAAATCAAGCACCATAATTCTAACAATTTGTTCGTGGTGCCCCTTTTATGTTCATATCACGTTTAGCCTTTTTTTTTATTCAAGCCAGTCACCTAGTGCAAATAATAAGGGTTGATTTTTATAAATTATAATCAAATTCGGGTTGCATAAGAGGTACATCCCATATGATGAAAAAAAAGATTGATTTGTAAATTTTAAAATATTGTACGAAAATAAATACAAAGCTCCCCACCAATTTATTCTTTGTGCCCCTTTTACTAGCCTATCAGGTTTTACTTATTTTTTTCTTCAAGTCAGCCACCTAGTGCAAACAATAAGGGTTCGTTTTTAACTTATAATAAAATTTGAGGTACATCCGATATGATGATAAAAAAAAGATTGATTTGCAATATATAAAATATTACACGAAAAACAATACAAAGTTCCCGTTCTATTTGTTCATTGTGCCTCTTTTATTTGCATATCATGTTTGACCTATTTTTTATCTTCAAGTCAGCCACCTAATGCAAACAATACGGGTTTACTTTTAACTTATAATAAAATTCGAGGTACATCCCATATGATGATAAAAAAAAAGATTGATTTGAAACTTTTAAAATATTGTACGAAAAACAATACAAAGCTCCCTAACTATTTGTTTCTGGTGCCCCTTTTATTTTTATATCACGTTTAGCCTTTTTTTTTTCAAGCGAGCCACCTAGTGCAAATAATAAGGGTTGATTTTTATAAATTATAATCAAATTCGGGCTACATAAGAGAGGTAAATCCCATATGATATGATAAAAAAAAGATTGATTTGTAAATTTTAAAATATTGTACGAAAAACAATACAAAGCTCCCCACCAATTTGTTCTTTGTGCCCCTTTTACTAGCCAATTAGCTTTTACTTATTTTTTTTCTTCAAGCCAACCACCTAGTGCAAACAATAAGGGTTGGTTTTTAACTTATAATAAAATTTAAGGTACATCCCCATGATGATAAAAAAAAGATTGATTTGCAAATTTTAAAATATTGTACGAAAAAACAATACAAAGCTCCCCACCTATTTGTTCCTTGTGCCCCTTTTATTTGCATATCACGTTTGGCTATTTCTTTTCTTGAAGCCAGCCACCTAGTGCAAACAATAAGGTTTGATTTTTAACTTATAATAAAATTCGAGGTACATCCATATGATGTTAAAAAAAGATTGATTTGCAATATATAAAATATTGTACGAAAAACAATACAAAGTTGCCGTCCTATTTGTTCCTTGTGCCCCTTTTATTTGTATATCACGTTTGACCTATGTTTTTTCTTCAAGCCAACCACCTAGTATAAATAATAAGGTTCATTTTTATAAATTATAATCAAATTCGGGCTACATAAGAGGTACATCCTATATGATGATAAAAAAAGATTGATTTGCAAATTTTAAAATATTGTACGAAAAACAATACAAAGCTCCCCACCAATTTGATTTTTGTGCCCCTTTTACTATTCTATCAGGTTTTACTTATTTTTTTATTCAAGCTAGTCACTTAGTACAAACAATAAGGGTTGGTTTTTAACTTATAATAAAATTCCAGGTACATCGCATATGATGATAAAAAAAAGATTGATTTGCAAATTTTAAAATATTGTACGAAAAACAATACAAAGCTCCCCACCTATTTGTTCCTTGTGTCCCATTTATTTGCATATCACTGGCGTGGTTTTTTCTTCAAACCAACCACCTAATACAAATAATAAAGGTTGATTTTATAAATTATAATCAAATTCGGGCTACAGGTTCATGCCATATGATGATAAAAAAAAGTTTGATTTGTAAATTTTAAAATATTGTACGAAAAACAATACAAAGCTCCCCACCTATTTGTTGTTTGTTCACCTTTTATTTGCCTATCAGCTTTTGTCTATTTTTTTCTTTAAGCCACCCACCTAGTTCAAACAATAAGAGTTAATTTTTTTAACTTATAATCATATTCGTAGAACATAAGAGATACATCCCATATGATGATAAAAAAAATATTGATTTGTAAATTTTAAAATATTGTACGAAAAACAATCCAAAGTTGCCCACCAATTTGTTCTTTGTGACCCTTTTACTAGCATATCAGGTTTTACTTATTTGTTTTCTTCAAGTCAGCCACCTAGTGCAAAGAATAAGGGTTGGTTTTTAACTCATAATAAAATTCGAGGTATATGCCATATGATGATAAAAAAAAGATTGATTTTCAAACTTTAAAATATTGTACAAAAAACAATAGAAAGCTCCCCACCTATTTGTTCCTTGTGCCCCTTTTATTTGCATATCATGTTCGGCCTTTTTTTTTTTTCTTCAAGCCAGCCACCTAGTATAAATAATAATGGTTATTTTTAGAAACTATAATCAAATTCGGGCTACATAAAAAAAAGATTGATTTGTAAATTTTAAAATATTGTACGAAAACCAATACAAAGCTACTTCCTTGTGCCCTTTTCTTTGCATATCATGTTTGACTTTTTTTTTTCTTCAAGCCAGCCACCTAGTGCAAATAATAAGGGTTGATTTTTATAAATTATAATCAAATTCGGGCAACATAAGAGGTACATCCCATATGATGATAATAAAAAGAGTGATTTGTAATTTTCAAAATATTGTACAAAACACAATACAAAGCTCCCCACATATTTGTTCTTTGTGCCCCTTTTATTATACTATCAGGTTTGGCTTATTTTTTTCTTCAAACCAGCCACCCAGTGCAAGCAATAAGGTTTGATTTTTTAAACTTATAATCAAATTCGGGGTACATAAGAGGTACATCCCATATGATGATAAAAAAAAGATTGATTTGCAAATTTTAAAATATTGTACAAAAAACAATACAAAGCTCCCCCACCTTTTGTTCTTTGTGTCTCTTTTATTTGCATATCATGTTTGGCCTATTTTTTTATTCAAGTCAGTCACCTAGTGCAAATAATAAGGTTTTTATAAATTATAATCAAATTCGAGGTACATAAGAGGTACATCCCAAATGATGATAAAAAAAATATTGATTTGTAAATTTTAAAATGTTGTACGAAAAATAATACAAAGCTGCGCACCTATTTGTTCTTTGTCCTCCTTTTATTTGCCTATCAGCTTTGCCTTTTTTTTCTCTTCAAGCTACCCACCTAGTTCAAACAATAAAGGTTGATTTTTTTAACTTATAATCAAATTCGGGGACATAGAGATACATCCCATATGATGATAAAAAAAAGATTGATTTGCAAATTTTAAAATATTGTAAGAAAAACAATACAAAGCTCCCCACCAATTTCTTCTTTGTGCGCCTTTTATTTGCCTGTCAGGTTTGACCAATTATTTTCTTCAAGCCAGCCACCTAGTGCAAGTAATAAGGGTTATTTTTATAACTTATAAACAAATTCGGGGTACATAAGAGGTATATCTCATATGATGATAAAAAAATGATTTATTTGTAAGATTTAAAATATTGTACGAAAAACAATACAAAACTCTCCACCTTTGTGCCCCTTTTACTTGCCTATTAGGTTTGACCTATTTTTTTCTTAAAGCCACCCATCTAGTGCAAGAAATAAGGATTGATTTTTGTAACTTATATTCAAATTCGGGGTACATAAGGTATATGATGATAAAAACTTATTGATTTGCAAATTTTAAAATATTGTACGAAAAACAATACAAAGCTCCCCACCTATTTGTTCTTTGTGTCCCTTTTATTTGTCTATCACGTTTGACCTATTTTTTTCTTCAAGCCAACCACCTAGTGCAAATAATAAGGGTTGATTTTTATAAGTTATGATCAAATTCGGGGTACATAAGAAGTACATCCCATATGTTGATAAAAAAAAGATTGATTTGTAAATTTTAAAATATTGTACGAAAAACAATACAAAGCTCCCTACCTATTTGTTCTTTGTACCCCTTTTATTTGCCTATCAACTTTGGCTTATTTTTTTCTTCAAGCCACCCACCTAGTGCAAGCAATAAGGGTTGATTTTTTTTTAACTTATAATCAAATTCGGCATACATATACATCCCATATGATGATAAAAAAAAGATTAATTTGTAAATTTTAAAATATTGTACGAAAAATAATACAAAGCTCCTCAACTATTTGTTCTTTGTGCCCCTTTTAGTTGCTTATCAGGTTTGGCTTAACTTTTTCCTCAAACCAGCCACCTAGTGCAAGCAATAAGGGTTAGTTTTTGTAACTTATAATCAAATCCGGGATACATTAGAGGTATATCTTATATGATGATATAAAAAAGATTAATTTGCAAATTTTACAATGTTGTACGAAAAACAATACAAAACTCCCCACCTATTTGTTCTTTGGGGCCCTTTTGTTTGCCTATCAAATTTGGCCAATTTTTTTCTTCAAGCCATCCACCTAGTGCGGGTAATGAGGGTTATTTTTATAACTTACAAACAAATTCGGGGTACATAAGAGGTATTTTTCATATGATGATAAAAAAAAGATTGATTTGTAAGATTATAAATATTGTACGATAAATAATACAAAGCTACCCACCTATTTGTTCTTTGTCCTTTTTATTTACCTATCAGGTTTGGCCTATTTTTTTCTTCAAGCCACCCACCTAGTGCAAACAATAAGGGTTAATTTTTGTAACTGATATTCAAATTCGGGGTACATAAGAGGTACATCGCATGTGATGATAAAAAAAGATTGTTTTGCTAATTTTAAAATATTGTACGAAAAATAATACAAAGCTGCCCACCTATTTGTTTTTTGTGCCTTTTTTATTTGCCTATCAAGTTTGGCATGTTTTTTTTCTTCAAGCCACGCACCTAGTGCAAATAATATAAGTGTTGATTTCTATAACTTATAATCAAATTCAGAGTACATAAGAGGTACCTCCCATATGATTATAAAAAAAAATTGATTTGTAAATTTTAAAATATTGTACGAAAAACAATACAAATCTTTCCACCTATTTGTTTCTTGTGCCCCTTTTATTTGCTTTTTTTTTTCTTCAAACCAACCACCTAATGCAAGCAATAAGGTAGATACATCCCATTGGATGATAAAAAAGATTGATTAATAAATTGTAAAACATTGTACGAGAAGTAATACACAAATCCGTACTTATTTGTTTATTATGCCCAACTGATTTTAGAAATAATTAATAAAAATGTCAATTTTAGAAAAAATATTAGTATAATTTTTATAAAAGATATTAAATTTTGTGTCAATTTGAAAGAGACAAAATTGATTTATTTTAATTAAAACTGGGACTAATCTGAACAAAAATGAATATAAGGACTAAATTGAGAAAAAAAATAACACAACCACAATTGACACGTGACACAATTATGACTTGACACGTGGATATTTTTTTTAAAATTAAAAAAATTAAAACAAAAATTAAAAAAATTAAAAAAAGAAGAAAAAAAGGAACTGATTGGTGGTATGTACTTTTCAAAAACGTTAACTATTTAACCACGTTACTAACAAGGATCAAATTGACCAAAATTTGGCGAAAATAAGGATCTGATTAAATACAAAACATAAATAAAAATCAAATTGAATAAAAATAATGAAAATAGGAATAAATGTATATTTAAGCTTTTTTAGTTGTTGAGAGAAGGACTTGGCCCTCTTTCTTCCTCTGCATATAAAATATTTACATTTGATTGTGCTTATCCTTTGGCCTCTTGAGGCATCTAAGTAGTCTTAAACGACACGCACTAATGAGATCGGCGATACCCTGTAACCCCGGAGCAGTTCTGAATGCTTTTCTGTTGATGTGATAAGTTGTTTGCTATCGTTCTTTTTCGTTTTCTCCTAACTTGGGTGTAGGAATAGCTTCAAGTGCAACATGCTTTTATTAGTCGTGTTAGTCTTGAAGAAAAGCATTTACTGTGCAGATAACAGATGTGACCATGCCTAAACGATTAGCGGAGTTATTAAACTAATTCAATGAAAAGTTTCCTAATGTTGAAAGCTATGCTGTAGCCTGTTGGGAAATATCATAATTCACAAATGGTATGGAGCTGCACAGGGGCTTCCAAAAATATCCAATGAACAAAGACAATGGAATGTAGGAAGAAAAAAAAAATCAGGGTCGAATAGAACGGAGCATATGGAAAACTCAACAAATTTAGGTCTGATAATGATGAGCTTGCAGCTTAGTATATTTTTAGGTAATTACTTCCGGCACTCCATCATTTCTGGAATTTATTTTCCGGAACACAATAAACAGTTCTGAAATTTTATTTTTGGAAGTCAAACATTCCCTTCTTTACGGAAAGCATTTTCCGGACGTTTTGAGGGGTGGGAGAAGAAATTTGATGAGGTGAAAGAAGCAATTGCTTTTTTTTTTTTTTTGTGGTTGACATTTATGGGTAAGTGACAGTCCTATAGTGTGAATAGTGTGAAGTGCAAATTTATACTAAATTAGTTTTTGAATGAATGGTCCAATAAAACTTTGTTCTAGGTGTGATAATACTTTATGATGGTCCAATTTCATACTGGGCTTTTATTCATCTTTTGTGATTTTTAAATATTTGCAACAGTACGGTGAGGGTTTACAACGATGTAAACAGCAAAATTTTGCATTTCGAGAGCAAAAAGTTATTGCATTGACAATATGGAAAAGTGAATTTTAATGGGTGATTTTTTTTTTGTTCACATAGTACTATTTAGAGTATGAATGAAGTGGAATGTTATGAATTCCCTCCATTGAAAGATGAACTCACGTGCAATTGGTATCAATCAATCACATTTGACACTAACGTTAGTGCGTTGTGGGCGTGATGAAGTCGCAGGTTTTCAAGCTTCGTTATTAGGTTGTGGCCAAAGCCGAACAGAGAAGACAGAAATCGTAGTTTCTGTGTGAACTGCTGACTCATCTTTTCCATTTCGTTTATTAGAAATGGAACATTCAACTGGGATAAAACACGACCACTTAAAACAACAAACTGTACCAAAACAGGCGTTAGAAAAGGAGATTATAATACAAAATCTACTCATAATATCACATGTCGTCTTTGTTTAATTCAAGATTTATACGCTTTTATATTAAGATTTCTTATTTCACCGTTTCGAAACTCAGCAGATTATAATCTTAAATCATTGATATTTTTTAAATCTTACTCCTTTTTTTGTTACGGCTTTACTTATTTCTTTTAATTTAATTGTGTCTTTTAAAAAAGCTCCCGTATTTATAAATTTTTAAATACTATATAGTTTTTTTTAATCACCTATCTGTTTTCTTCTTTCAGACGTATTTATTATTTTTAAATACTATACAGTTTTTTTAATCATCTATATGTTTTCTTTGGAATGTTGAGTTGTCAGTATTTTATATAATGTCAAAATGGATCATGTCTACGGATCAGTCTGTTATGTCGCAAAAAAAAGTGGGCTGGATTAAAATTTTAAACTACTTAATCCATTTTGACTCGACTCGCATAATTTGTTAAATTTGTGGGTTAGAGGACAGACTAGTCCGATAGTCTTTTTCTTTTAATTTAAAAATTAAAATTAAAATAATTTAAAAAATTTATCTTTTTATATTATATTTTTTAAAATGTATAAATAATATGATAATTTAAATTTAAATTATTAATATTTATAAATTAAACTTAAATTTTTAGTTATAATATAATAATTTAGCATGTAAATGAATTATTATTTTAATTTATTTAATTAAAAATATTAATTATTGAATTAAATAATATTTATATAATTAAATATAGTTTTAATATTTATTTATATCACACATTTGAAAAAAAATATGGGTTGAGCTGAATAAGATGCATGGACCATAAATATCTCATTATCCTTTTTATTTTAGTATTTACATAAGCCAACTTGTTAAAATTTCAAAATAACTCAAATGAGAGGTATTTGTAGGAAAGTCCTCTAGAATTCTCTAGTACACAGAACAATTAATAACATGTCTATGTTTTTTTTAATAATGAGTTTCTTATCTTGAAAAAATAATTCTATCATTAAAAGAGCTCCCATTTAACACATCCAGTTTTTTTCAAATTAAGAAAAAATCATATAAAAATAATTCCTTAAAAGTAGAACACAAATTTCCAGCTGGACAAATTAAACAAAATCTAAAAAAAAAATTATTTGAAATATAACTTAGTAAAAAAAAGTAACAGTTGAAAATTTTAAGCATGACATAAAGATTGAGAGTGAATTTATCAACAATGACATAACATTGGAGACGAGAAAAAGTTGTGCAGGGATGACAGATAAATGGTTTACGAGCCTCTTGCAAGAAACTCCCGTTAGAAAACTGTTATTTGGAGTCACATGATTGATTGTCATTGTCAGAATCAGTGATTACACAAAGTTATGTCCAACAATAATTATATACATATAAAAATGTAATACATGGAAGTATTATATAAAGAATTAAAATGTGTTAGATGTATAGAAAGCAATTAGAAGTGTAATAATAGTATGAGAAAGAATGAAATGTGGAGGAGGCAGATTCCGGTTGAGAAGCATCTGAGTGGTCCTGACAGACAGCATCCACGCGTTGGTGTGATTATCACAAAATGGAGAATTTGGATTAAAGGTAGGAAGCAATCCTGCGATAGGAACGGGATGCCATACCCCAAAGCTAAGGAATCACGTGCCACTGCCACACTCCTCTTCATTTTCCATTGCTTCCTTTCCTTCTTCTTCCTCCTATACTCCATCTCGCTATTTAGCTCTCTCCAAATTTCCCAATTACCAACTACAACCTTTCTACATAATTACCCCATTTCTTTCTAAAAAGATAAATAGTAGATAGGAGTGACATCATAAATTCAACAATAGTGACAACACCAAACCTGATTGAATAGAACTAATAGTTGTTCAAATTAAAATTAAATTCTAATGGGACTCTTGCAAAACATAAATCTAGGTCTGTCTCTCCTGGTTTTTCTCAACAATTTGGAATTGATTTGCAAGAAACCTTTTAACCTGTTGCCAAGATTACTACCTTTAAGCTTCTTCTATTGCCATCTTTGAAAATTGAAATCTTACTCAACTTGAAATCAACAAAGCTTTTTTAATATGGTAATCTTAGTGAAGAAATCTTTATGCATATTCCTCAAGGTTATCATCATAATTGTTATTTTCCCACTAATTAACCTTTTGTCTATAGATTGAATAAGTCTATATTTAAACAAGCCTGTAGAAGCTGGTTTAACAAATTTTGTTCTACTCTCACCTCTCAAGGTTTCACTCAATCCAGGTATGATTATTTTCTGTTTACTAAAGGGACTGATTGCAATTTTATAGCTGTTATGGTTTATGTTGATGACATTGTGCTTGTGAGTCCCAATATCTTCTTACTCATTTTATTACTAATACGCTTCACATTCATTTTAAATTAAAAGATCTTGGAAATCTAAAGTTTTTTATTGGATTAGAGCTTTCTAGATCAAAGCATGGCATTTTTATGTGCCAAAACCATTATGTTTTATCTATTCTTGCTGATTGTGGTATGGTGGGTTGCAAACCCTATTCTATTTCTATGATGCCAAATGCTAAACTTCATTCAAATCCAGGAGATCCTTCACCTGAACCAAATATTTATAAAGGCCTTATAGGTTAAGTGTTAGTTGTTTTGTTAAATAGTAGTTTTTTTACCCTTGTTCTGTTTTTATCTTTCTAGTTCCCTTTAATATACATTGGTTTTTTTATCTTTGATATATGTAAGACAATTAGATTATAATTCCTTTTACTTTGTAAACTGGATAATGAAATTGGTCCATTTCTAAATAAAGTTTCCCTTTCTTGTTTCGTGTACATTATAATACACATTAGATAAAAAGGTCAAGGCTAATATTACTGAATTATATTTTTTACATCATGTAGTACTAAATATTTTGTAGTTAGAAGATTGATGTAGTATTTTAAATGGTATGTTCTAAAAATTTTTTATTACAACTAAATTGTTTCAATTATCCCAATATTTTATTTCGGCTAACATTTATTCATTTAAGGATAGTTTGACACTTGAAAATTAAAAATTGTTTGTGATTAGTGATAAAATAAAATAAATTTTATCACAATTAGGAAATTAACATCTTTGATTAGTTTTAATTTGAAATTTTGTTGATTTTAATAATTTTATCAAATTTAGCAAATTACCTTAGAGAGATTTAGAGTTCACTATATAGAACTATACTTGTTAAGGACTTCAGACTTAGCAACTATTAACTACTTGAAATACTTATATCATCTAAAAACCATAGAAACATGTGAAAAAGAATACCAAGTCAATTATGTAATAATTTTATGGTAATTAAATTTATTCTTCAAAATTGTAGTTTTTATTTTAGTTATTTTTTAATTTTATTAGTTTCATAATTATTGTTATCCTAAATTTTATTAGGCATCACAAACCTGTTTGGTATTTTAATGGGTTTTTATCAAAGTCTCACATTGACAATGGAGGAGGATAATGGTGACAGGGGACATGGTCCCCAAAAATTTTGAATTTTTTTATAATAGGTATTTTAATTTTTTTTCAAATATTAGGTATTTTGATTTTTTTATTATAGATATTAAATCAAATATTTTATTTTATTTCAAAAAAATCGTTAAGAAAGAATTGTAGTTTTGTCCATAATAGATTGTAAAAAAGGGTTTGCAATTTTGTCTACAAAAAATTGTATGAGAAGGGTTTGTAGTTTTGTCCAACATAGGATAAGAGTTTCAATTTTGTTTTGCAAAAAAATTGTATGAAGGTTTGCGATGATTGCCAAAAAAAATTGTATGTTGAGTAATAATATTTTTGTTGAGTATTCGTGAATGTAAGTCTTAAGGTGTTAAACCACATTAAATTTTTTGTGCAATTTTATTTAAATTTATGCTCTTATTTGTCCGCTTGAAGAGATTATTTTATTATTACGTGATTTCCTTTCTTATTGAACCTTTGGAGAGACAATAATTTTAATCATTTTTTTGTGCAATGACTTTTCACTACTAGAAAACTCTTACATAATGACGAATTTTAGTGAAAAAAAATGTTTAGAGACCAATTTCCTAATTAGAGATTAATTTAGAGACCAATTTCTTTGGTAGCCAAAACCTCGGTAACTAATGTTAGTGACCAATGTATAGACCAATTCATAATATAAATTATTTCAGTTACCAATTTAGGGACAAATTATAATTTTTTAGAACTATTTTAGTTGCCAATGATTTTTAGTTTATAAATTAGTATCTAAATTGGTCACTATAATAACTAATTACTAATTATTTTTGGGTTAAATATGTTTTTCGTCCTTCAATTTTTAGTAAAAATTGGAACTAGTCACTCTTGGAAGCCTTGAACCAATTTAGTCCCTCGACTCAGCAAATGCGTGGATTTAGTCATTTTAACCAAATTTTATTAAGTTTATTTGATGTTTCAAACACATATTATTATAGTATTTTAGTTTGTTTACACCGTTTAACACATGTTTGCTTCAATGTTAGCTGAGAAACGTGCTTGAAATATCAAATAAACTTAAACAAAATTTGGTTTAAAGGATTAAATCCACACATTTCTAAAAATAAGGGACTAAATTGGTTCAAGGTTTTCAAAAGGGACTAATTTCAATTTTCACTAAAAGTTGAATGACCAAAAACATATGTAACCCATTATTTTTTGACACTAAAATTGGTCATTATCCAATTTTTTGTGTTGAGTTTCACCTTGAGTATTAGTGAGTTGTTAGTGACAATTTTGTAGGAGTAGCCGACAATAAATTTGATGTGCAAGGCAGTGAGGGTTGATCATGGAGAAAGATTGTCATCATCAATGAGTCTATGTAGATTACCAATGGTAAGAGTGATTCAAGAAAATCTATTGTTAGCATGCCAAATATTTGTTTTAGAGCATCGAGACTTTTGGTAAAAGGAGATACACTGATTCTTTTAGTGGATGTTCACCAAAGTCTCACATCAAATAATATGTAAAAGAGAACAACAAAGAAGTACTATACAAATAAAGAATTTATTTTTTGAAGTTTCACCACGACTCAACATATCTCTTTTAAGTATATGGAGGACTTGGTAGTAATTGTCTGTCATCAAAAGGTTTACATCTTTTTTCCAGAGAAATTGTCTCAGGAGAGTTTGTAATTTTATCTAAAAAAATCACATGAGAATAATTTACCGGTTTCTCAAAAAAAAAAGTTGCAAATTTGTCTAAAAAAAATTGTACGAAAATTTGCGACTTTTAAAAAAAAAATTGAATAATAACATTTTTGTGTTGAGCAACAAACCACATTAAATTTATTTTGCGATGTTATTTAAATACATTAAATTTATTGTGTGATGCTATTGATTTTTTCCTAAACATAAATATGTTTGACTTGCTAGGTCAAAAGTTCATAGGTGAAGTTAGATGGACTTATATGCTTTTTCTGTTTATTACAAAAACAATTATTTAAATTGTTATATTTTTTATGTGTTATTTAAAAATATACATGTACAATAATATTTAAGATAATAAATAACTATAAATTGAAAACTTAAAAAATTTATAAAGTTAAGTACATTTTGAAAATATATATTAAAAAGTATTTAAAAAAAATAAGGGATGGAAATGTTTTTTTTACAACAACTCAGGAACTCATCTAATAAATAAATCATACGGAGTAGCCCATCTTATCATTCTAAATTTTGCATATAACTTAAAATATATTAAGCACATGCTTAAAATATATATAACGACTACCTAATTTTTGCATATAACTTAATTCAAAACTAAAACAATGCTCCACTGTATCCGGTTATAAAGACTTTTTAATTAGTTAAATTAAAATCTTCTGTTTATCCCTTTTCTCTTTCTCATTTTTTTTTTTTAAATAGTTGTACAATGATGATTGGTGGCAATGTTATAGTATCGATTGATCTGTCGTAATGATTTTCCCTACCCTTTTTGATTTATTTTTCTCGTTTTTGTATGGTTACTTTATATGCAATGATGAGATTGCGTATAAGTGACAATGATTTAGGAAAAAGAAAAAATTGAACTGTCAATAATGATAGTCACTTTATTTTTTCATATTTTTACCATCCTGTGACAGTTCAAATCATTCAAAAACTTCATAAATTTTGAGTAACACAAACAAGTTTATTAGTCATTGTCACTTAGTCAAACTTAAAACTAATGCTATTTTTGGTCTATTTTTGGCAATTGAGTAACTTGTAATCAATGATTATGTTGTGGTAATATTTGGAAAATCTCAACACAAGTCTATTATGTTTTCTTAACTAACAAATCCTTCTAGAATTTTTAAGTCCTTGCTTCTAAATACTTCCTCCAATCTTTCAAGTAGATTTACTTTGACTTAACCTAAATTGTAAGAACACACATCGCCTGGTACACACTCTACATTGCCATAACTTTGAAATATATTTGACATGAAAAATACAAGATAAATAACCTACAAGTTAACAAATATGAGATTTTATAAATTAACTAATTAACACCAAGCGGAAGACTTTATGATCATTATTGCAATAGGCTAGTCACCTTTTAAGTCCTCAACTTCTTTAATATTTTTGAAGGAGATAGTCTAATTATCAGTTCAAAATGAATTTATCTAACGAGCCAATCTCTAACGATAACTAAAAAAATACATTGTAAACACTTTCCTTTTTTTATTTTTTTTATTTTTATGCACTATCAAGATAAAAAAAAAAACTATAAAGAACAAAAACTTACCGATAAATATTTCAGGTAATAGCTTGAAGGGAAATTTGATACTCCTTGAACATTTGGAGTAATGTTTTAGGTAAGGGAAACTAATGATTTTCTAGAATGAATAAGTTTGACGTTACATGTTTGTGGTTATCTTAATTTGATGGTTTAAATTATTTGTGTGGTAAATTATTGATGTGTATAATTCTAGTACGTTAAATCTGTGTTTAATCATTTGAAATCAATTAGTATTGATGATGATATTTAAATTTAGTTTAGTATGTTTCTAACATCTATAATACTATTGGAATGCATAAACTAGACTTTCTATAGAATTATGCATATTCATTGATCGAGTATGAACTTACTAATTAAATCCTATGTCAGGGAGTTTCTAAATTAATTAAATAAAATATTTTTAATTGATTATCAGTTTCTAAATCAATTTTCAATTAAATCTGATTATTTTAAATATTTAATAGTTTTGTCATGCCCTCGATAATCACTACGTAATATAAAAATCAATTGCACCAATTTATAATTGCTTTACAATGTACTTCTCTTATAGTACACAGCGATATGCATTATTTTCTAATGTTAGATCGGATAAAGTGAAGGAAACAAAAATGTAGGGCAGAAGTTTCTTTTTCTTGATAAAAAACAGACTGAATGGCATGTTCCCATGCCCGGAACTGCCCGAGATAAGGGATGCCCCATTCATAAGGGACCTATATTTGTTCATGATGAGACTAATTCAAATTTTGCTCTCAAAAATTCGAAAATATAAAATATTATCATGGCTTCTAGTAGATACCTTATTTTGCATGTCTTATCTTCTAGAAGATGCACTTTTTTATATGCATTATTCCTTTTTAAATATTATTAAAATCATGTTATACAAATCTAGTTATCCATACCTATCTATAGCGGGAAAAAAGAATTGGACAATAATTTTGGAAGTAATAATTCTCATGTTCCCACATGATGCAAATGTATTTTAAAAATTTATACAGGAAAGAAATGGGGGAGAAGGGTTAATTTTCTTAACGACAAAAGTAAATATTTTCTCTATTCGTTGATTATAAAGATGTAATTCTTACACTCTTCCAGTAATTAGTCACAAAGTAATTAATCCCAAAAAATTTCACAATTAAACATCCTTCAACTATTATTTTTTTGAATGCATATCTTTGATATTCTTCGTTACTTGTCTCTTTAATAATGTGTTGTTTTGGATGGATGTACTTTTCACAAAAAATATGAAGCGATGATTAGAAGATAAGTAACATGTTCTTTTGAAAGTGATACAAAATGATGAAAAGAGATGATTAGAGGGATTCACTGAAAATCCAATTCCATTATCCATAATGAGATTAGAGGACGATATTATCGGATTTACCAAAATTATCCCTTTGCTTATATTCATTCTTCTTATTATGAAAAAATAACATAGTAAAAATTAGTAATGCAAATAATAATTTATTATGGTTATAATAAAAATTTATTACTTCTAAAATTATTATTAAAAAGAAAAAAAAATCTCCATGTAAATAAATTATTTTTCACCTTATATATTAAATTTATTTTCATTCAAAATATATTGTATCATTCATTTTTTTATAAATAATTCTTTTATATCTTCAATCATTCAATAAAATTTATAAAAATAATTATAAATCATTTATATATAATTTTATAGTACTTGTAATACTAGGAACATTTTGATAATTTAATTTTTTTATCTATTAAATTTTTTTTTAATATGTCACATCAGTCAAGTCAGTTACAAATTTTTACAAATTTTACTCTCTAATCTACTCTAAAATCATCTTCAATTTTCTTAAAGGAAACAATACTAACTTCACCTTCTAATCCTTCCTCTCAATCCTTTTAATCCTCCCTTCCGAAAGAACACAACCTAAATTTGTAATTGTTTAAACTCAATCTCAATATTTAAAAAATATCAATAGTTAAAAATAATAACATTAAATCATTGTTTAAAAAGCTTTTATAAATATCTAAAAAAATAGTCTATAGATTCTAAATATATATTATTTTACTAGAAAATTTAATTGTCATATAATTGTATATTAAAATTTGTTTAGTTTCGAAAAATGAAAATAAATATTTTTACTATAAATTCACTAAAACAATGCATACACAATTGTATTAATAAAATATGCTATAAGCTAATAATATTTTCTTTCGTTATCAATGGTATCATTTCACCGAGTTAAAAATTAATTTTACTGTACAGATAAGATTTATCCGAAAAGTTAATCTCCTCACAAAGATTCTTTACATAAATAAGAACTTAAATAACTTAATAATAATTTTAGACTTAATTAAGTTTCAAGTATGTGATAATTTTGAAATCTTTCATTTTTTTTTATATTTTTATGATATATTGAATACTTAACAAATTAGAATTTTATTAAACTATCTAAGCACTTCATTCTTAGGTTAGTAGTCTGTCTTACTTGCAAGCATTTTTAAAAAAAATGTGTTAAAAAAAGAAAAAGAAAATGATGAATGATTGTTCGTATAACTTTTTTACTCACATAAATAATTTTAGTTACATTAATTTGATCATTAAAACTTATTTTAAATTTAAGAAAACTTTTGAAGTTATATACATAATATTTTAAGAGATAGTGATTTTTAACATATCTATAAAAAAAGAACACAATTTCTTTTACCACAACCATGTTTATTAAATAGATCATTCTAACCATGGATTGTAGGTTGTTGCCCCTATGGGCTAGGCTTTGGGTCCATGTAGTCTTTCTCTGCCTGATCTCTCGTCTCAAGAACGACAAATTGAAATACGAGACAAAAAAATTGTAATGGGTATTTTTTAATTTAAGTAAACATTTAATAAAATGGTCACATGCCTAATAATGACTTAAACTTTGGAAGATAAAATAAAATTATTTTACATTTATATATATTAAACTAAATTGATAATGCATAACATATTGAAAAATAAAATTTTTGCCATTCAAAAAATTTCAATCAATCCTTTTCATTCTATCTCATAATATAGCACACACAGTATATTTTCATTATTTCTGGTGCTACTAAAAATCTTTGATTCCAAAATATTTTTGCAATATGTTGAATATCAAATCTTTCCATCGTTAGAATGATTAATTTAAACTTATATGTAATATATTTTTAATTTTTTCTATTTAAAATGATTAGTTTAAATTTATACATCTTTATGAAATAAATAGAAAAGTAACTTTAAACACTAGTCATTTTAGTCTTTTAGAAAATTTCAAATCGATTGACTTGTTCATCTTTCGCAAATTCCTTTTTTAATTCTAATTTATTTTCAAATAAATTACTTCCTCTGTCTTAATTAAAGTAATACACTTTTTTTTTGAAAGAGAGAATAGTTTAGTAAACGTTAAAACTTGTTTCTTAATATATGTAAAAAACAAAACTTACGTTGTCGTAAAAGTGAGTGGAATGTAGTTTAAGGTTTTTCTTACATATTTCAAACAGCAACAAAAGTATATCATTTATTTAAATAATTACTCCAAACAACTTTGTTCTCCAAATCAGTTTATTACTTTTATTTGTTGTAAACATAAACAATGATGTAATTTATGTTAAAAATAAAAATAGTAAGTTGCTGTTTCATTAAAAAAATTATGAACTGGTTTAACTTTTATAAAAGTAAAACTATGTAGATTTGGAACGGAAGACAGTAACATTTGTTTTATTATATTCCTTACCATGTCTCACAGTAAATACATAGATTTAGAATTGATGATTAAATACGATAATAAATAGGCATGAAGCATTAAATGGTATGAATTAAGATGGGTTTGAAGTTGATGCGAAGCAAATAGTGAAAGACAAAAATGGCATTAACTTCAAGGCAAGGGCGAGTGCGAAAAGGAAGGGTTCTGCTTCTGCTGTGGCTCTCTATGGCAGTAAGTGGTGGGCTGAGAAAGTCAGACATGAAATGACATTCAAAAGAAATCAATGCTTAACAGACATGACTTTGACGTTTCAGATTCTCATTGTCAGACATAACTTAATACTATAATACTATAATACTCCAACTCTCCAAATACTATAATCAAATTTAAAACTATATATATGTCTACCCTAATATTCTCATTTCTTACTCTAACAACATTATCTCACTTCACTCTCCCTCTCCCTCTCCCTCTCAACTCCTATACCTAACCTACCTTACTTTTTCAAATAAACATCTAATTTTGTATTTTTCTCATATCGACCACCATAGACTCTACAACAAACAACTCTTGTAAAAGAAACTCTATAGTTGTCAAACTTTTTCCTAGTATACCATAGAATCTATATACATAAGATGCTTGTAGAACTTATCCTAGTGTGAAGCATGTTTCTTCTATTCCGCCAATGGGGTTAATTTTAACTTTTTCACAGCTTTTCTTGCACTAGTTTTAAGTGATTTTTGGGACCGTGAATGGCGATCTTATTTTGTGTTATCTGTTTTTTCCTTTGTCCGTGAGTAGTTTCTAAGTGGGACAACACACGAGCTGGTCAATACTCAATAGTGATAAAAATTGTAGCCAAATTTTTGAAGCAGCCTGCAAAAGTAGCTGCTTCATTTTTAGTGCTTTCATGGAGATTCCTGTGTGTTTTTGATGGGGATGCCATAATGCCAAAATGGTGGTCCAAAAATTCCTTTTCGAAAAGGCCTTTGTTAATTTATGAGTTGGATGTGCTTGGTACTGGACCAAATCTTGTCTTAGATATTTTACTTTCAAAAGTAAAAAGAAACATATATTTTGTAGTCTTACCCGTCCATTTCATAAAACATCTCACACTCACAGAATTACGTTATATATAACCTAAAGAGAAAAAAAAAAAAGACAGAAAAAAAGCTTTTTTTTTCCCTCAACTCTCTCGTTTGCTACTAAATGTTTGTTTCGATTTTAAAGACCGTGAACGTTAGAATTTTGTTGTCCCAAGATGGCAAGTTGGCTACTAAAAAAAGTGCATTCCACCTTTCTTTTAACATTATTTGACATTCAAATGAATCCAAAACAAACAGATGCTTTGATTTGTTAGGGTAGGTCAGTGTTATTAATTATCCAACAGTAATATTTATAAAGGAAAAATTAATTTCGAAAGGAACTGATTAATGCTCTTAAAGCACATATGATATGTTATAATTAATAAGCGAATCGGAAAAAAGTTAAAAATACTTTTTAGGTAATGATACTCAATTGTAATGAGAGAGTGACATACAAAAATTAGACAATTGGTGCTAAAACATAAAAATAGTTGCACAAAAAACCACCATTGACTGATGTTTAGTAATCCTTCCAGAGTTGAATCTCTATATAGAACTTAATTTTTCTCCTTCCTTAATTACTATATTGATACCTTAATTAACATTAGTAAACTCCGAAATTAAGAGAAATCAATAAGCAATATTTGCGGATTTCACAAACAAATGTCAAAACTTATACCTTTATGATTTTTCAATTTACCAAGCAAATCTTTAGTGGTTTTTTAGTTAGTTAATAGAGGACTTTAAAAAAGAGATACTACAAATTCTAGATAAATGAGACCGTGTTTTGAATATAAATTATTTAATGAGAAAGGTTATTAGTTCACTTTTAAACACATTCCTTTTTCTTGATTGTTAAGATTTAAAAGGAGAGAATGATATATATTATTAAGATATTAATTAAGTTTCCTTAATTTATAAATAGTGCATAGTTTTATGAGTTCTTAGTTTATCTACTCTCTATATCTAAAATAAGCTTCGCAAATAAATATAGTTAACTATATAATATTTGGGGTTTGACCAACAAGTCATTTAGTTAATTTTAAGGGTCATAGTCCCAAATGGTATGTGAAATTAATTGAACTAAATTATGTGGGAGATGTATTTAATACATGGGTATGTGTTCTTTGTGAAACTCTTGTTCCAACAGAACTCAACTTACTAGAGATAATTTCTTGATTTCATTTGACTAAAGAAGATTAAGACATATGCATTCTTAATTTGCTAATAAACAACCTTAGGTAATGATACTCTTTGTCTTTCTATTGTGACAAAGAAACAATTAATTCATTATAGTAATACAAAAACACATTTTATGTTATGAAGTCAAGAATATCCGATGAGGACCACAACAAAAATGTTATGAGTACTTACATGTTTTTAGTCTGATTTGTTTGAATTTGACAAGTTTATTTGAAGGGTATAGGGTAGAGATTTTTTGAATTGAATTGTGCGGGTACTATGACGTAATATGAGGGCCTAATGACATTTATGTATATTTTAGTTAGTGACACTAACTTCATCACTCTTAATTCTATTATTCAATTTTTTTAACAAATAAATTAAACAAATTTATGACTAACAATTGAATACATGTAATAGTTACAGCAATAATAATTTAACAATCCATAAAATATCATTTACTAATTAATTATATTAATATTTTAATCATACTTTTATTTTTTAAATTGAATAAATACATGCATATATATATATATATATATATATATATATATTATTCAAATAAAGTTAAGTGGTAAAGGTGTTAAAATATAATTGTTGAACGTAGATTTCGCAATAAAATAATGATGCAATAGACTAATACGTTTAAAAAATAATTTTATGTTTATATGAATAGTTACCCTATGATAATTTAAAGAAAATGTCAATATATTGTGCTCCAAATAAAGGATTATACATATAGATTATTAAGCTCAAGAAGACATTATATACTTGATCTTAAACAGGTAGAAAATAGAAGTTATTATAAAAGATGACAAGGGAAATTAACGTTCTTGCTTGAAATTAAAAGCATCCATTGAACAAGTAGTAATTAAGTAGTGACAAGTACATTAACAAAGAAAAGTGCAGATTGTCCTTAAAACTCATTATAGGTTGGACATTTTTTTCTTGACAGACTCAAACGAAACTCAGGTCCCATAGTATGATATGATGATGAAGATAGCTTTCATTTATTCATTAGCGCAGCCCTCGACATTAAATGCTTCTCAGAAACCTGAAATCAAATATCATCTCATCAAACAATGTTTTGTAGCAATGATCCTTAACAGTTTCTTTTTATTTATTTATTTATCTTCTTCAGATTCACTCCTTTTCTGTTCCTCCAGTTAAAAAATTGATGCTATATTAAAAACTAATATTAATTCTCTTGATATACTTTTTTGCTAAGTGTTATGTTCTTTAATAGAAAAATTGAAAAGGAACAAGGTTTTTTATTAATGTACACAGGATCAAATAAATGTTGCTATGGAGGATCACAATTATTATCTCTTGAAATAAGTCATGTAAAGAGAAATATCTGCCTCTATGTATGTACTTACATTTTCCATCTTAGCCTGGTTGTTGCTGTCCAGCATGAGCCCGAAGTGAATATGGGGAAAATGTGCCCACTAAAAAGAGAAAATTCACTAATTAAGAAGATATATACTAAAATAGGGTAAAATAATTCCAGCAAATTTTATCTGGTACTAACGTTTTTCGCAGCTGTACTGAAAGCTTCTCTGTGACTGATATCAGGATTATTGGCTTTGATCCTCTGAATCTCTTCCCTGCGTGACAACAAAGACGTTTCAAAGGGCTTTATGCAACCAATTACATCTTATATATACAGTGAAGTTATTCGTAAAGCTTTACTTACTTTATAAACTGATTATAAGCAGAAGGTACGCGCTGCCTCTTCTCGGGAGCTGGAAAAGAAAATAACAACACAGATGAGATCAATATCGTCAATAACAATGTGGATATTTTATTTTATTTTATTTAAGGAAACTAAGTAAATATGTGTGGCTATGATGAATTTGAAATTGAATATTAAGCTTGTTAAAGCCAGATATATATATATACTCACGCCTATTCACAACCCTTTCCTCAGTTACATTAGTGGTGGGTGGACGCATTGCAATCCTGTTGTTGCATTTGGAGGTGGAGCCAGTGTCGATCCTGTACTCTGGGTTGCAGTGCCCGGGTCCCTGCAAAATGAAAGTCTTAATAAGCTTGGAAGATAAACATGAAGAATTGTTTACTTTTTAATCATTAAAATGTTATTTAAAAAAATAAAAATAAATATAGATCGAAATATGTGAAAAGTAATTTTGGAGTGAAAAAACTGAGACGGGGACCAGTTAGTTTGCATGAAATAAAATGGGGTGAATAAATAAACTGACTAGGTATCTGGCAGCAGCAAATGTGGGTTTACTGTGATTCAGACGTGAAGAAATAATGATGGCCTCTCATAGAGAGAAACGAAAGTGCCTTTAATATCACTGAGCAATAAGACAGGAAATGCAACTAATCAGATGAATGAAAGTACTTACAGAAAACCCAGATGGACAGTTGTGGAAATGAAGGGCTTAGATTTTAGGGATTTACACCGAGCAAGATACCATTTTTAAAAAAAAAAATTGAGAATTGAGTCATCTGATCCACAGGAGTGTGGTTGCCATGGAGACGACAAGGATCTTGAAAAGAAATCATTAAACCTAGCTGAGGCTAACATAACATACTTCCCACATATACATACATAGATACATGTCAATCAAATCGATACCCAAAAGCCATGAAGAGAGAGAGATAAATAGATTTTTCAGTTGCCTTGATGGGTTAGGACAGAACCTGACGCCTCTACTAAAAGTGCAAAAAAGAAAACGAATAGGTTTTGCTTATGGCGGCTGCAGGTAGCTAGGGCTTTCAGTACTCTTTCTCAGGTAGAAATAACAGACATGCTTGCTTTGAAATACTCGATTTAGCACACAGAACCTACCAGAGGGGCTTCGATTTTGTCAAAAGGAATAACTCCCACAAACCCTACCCTAGGATCCAGAAATCAAAGACGCTATTTTTTTATTTGTGTTATGTTAGTACTTGTGAGTATTCATCATAATCAAGTACCAATTAGTTGGAAACGTGGCATTTATGTGTTATTATATTGCACCTTACCTGAACATCTTGCCATGACAGTGACTGAAACGCGGCGGCCATGTTCACGGACCATAGATTGGTGCAGTGCCCGCATCGAACGGTCACAATGTCAAACAGGCTGCTGCATGGAACACTCACCTGTGTCCATAACACAATAATATTCCATTATACAAGGAGGAAACTTGATTAAACACCCAGAGAATGAAAAACAAAATAAATTAAACTAGATCACGCAATTATTTCATATTTGGGATCATCTCGTCCCCTTAAAGATAAAAAAAAAAAAAAAAGTGGGGTTTGCAGAAAAGGGTGCAGCTTGGTTTTACTTGAAAAAGAAAGAAAAGTTGTCAACTTGAAAGATGCTGGGATCCATGTGTTAGAAGTGGTGAAGAGATTTACATTTTTGTTTTCCTATTTTACAAAGTTGAGAAAGCAGGTGGATGTGTAGTTCAGAAGAAGTTGATTTTAGCAGAAGGTAGAGAGGTGAATTAGGTTAGAGATAGGAAATCAAAGGGTGGAGAGGAGTTGTCCTATCAAGAGTTTTAACATATAGTGCCTATGTTGGCGTTTTCAAGAGGAAACTACAATATTTCTCAAAACAGCTAGCTAGCTAGCACAGTTGGCACAATTAGCCTCACCCGCACTTGCTCAGAACGAGAAAGGGAAAACGCCGTGGGTGTATGGTTTTGTTTTTGTGTGTATGTGTGAAACCTTCTTGAGGTCCTCCAGATATGACTTTTATTTGACTGTAAAAGAAGAAGAAAAAAAGGAGAAAAAGAAAAGTCCGGAGATGGAGACATGACTGTAACAACAACAACTAGGAACCCAGAAAGAAAGAGGGAATTAAAACAGCAGAGGCAGTGGTTCACAAAAGCGCAAACACAGAAAGAAAATAGCTTTCTTTTCAGGATCTGATTGAATTGTTTTGCCCTTGGAAGAGGCAAAAGAAAGCAACCAAGTATATGTGAGTGGTGTAAAATACAACAGTTTGGCATTTGAAAAAAACAAGAAGATATTATATGAATTAGGTAACATGCAAGAGGCGAAAAGCAGATCTCCGAGTAAAAATCATAAAAGCTAGCTTTGAAATGAAAGATACCGCAAGAACAATATTGCAAAAGTTGCAGGGGATGTAACAGAGCTGCTCAGGCGCAACATCGATGCCGCAGCTTGTCATGGCTGATCTCAAAAGATGGATGAAAAAGAAGAAGAAGAAGAAGAAGATGAAGATGGATGAAGGTAATTGAATAGCTGGTCCTTCTCTCTTGCAATAGCAAAGGTGAAGAAGGCAAAGGGGTTTTTAATTATTCTCTCTCCCTTGGATGGATAGTGAGCTGTGTATGGGGTGTGTATATATAAGTATATGAGGACAGTAAAAAGCGAAGGAAGAGATTGTATAAAATAGAGTAGAGAGAGAGGTAGAAGAAGGAAAGAGAAAGAAAGTGAAGAAGTTGAGAGTAAAAAAGTAGTTTTAGTAGTGCCCACGGCAGTCAGGGAATGCTGGGTCCGTCAAAGGAAAACAAACTGGTTTTTAGTTCATATTGGAAAACTTCCTCAACTGCCCAATAATCATTCTTGCAAAAACTCAATTTATTGCAACTCTCACATCGACAAAATATTAACTAATCTTTACTTATTATTATTTCTCAAAATCATCAAATTTTTATATCTTTGATTACAAACACAGAATGTCGATTCACCATAGTTTCTCATTTGATAAATATAAAAACAAGATGTAATATAATAATTTCATTATATACTTTTATCGGCAAAATATTACTTTCTTTTTCTTATAAAATTCAAATTAAAAGAAAAAAAAAGACGTTTCTGTTTGAATAAACCGAAATCAAAATATCGTGATTTTTTTTTTTAGAGAACACACTTAACTAAAGTGTTCCTCTTTGGTGTGGAATACATTAATTTTAAATGTCGTAACTGGTTTTTTTTTTTGGATAAAATAAATAAATTTAAGACATTTAATATTATAAACCAAATTAACTCGTTTACTTAGATAAATTAGTTAATTGGATTTTTCTAGAAAGGACCAGAAAGAGTGTTATATTAGGAATTAAAGTGAGAGGTACTCTACTCCGACAAACAACATCATACATGGTCAATTCAGAAGTATAAAATGTAACAAGTACATACAAGGGGGAAAAAGGATTAAACAGTATTCATCATAATAGAGCTTAATATTGGGCATAATGAGTAGAAATTTTATAAAAAAAAATTGAATATCCAAAATATGAATAAACAAACTACATTCTAAATCTAATTTGTTATCAACCAACATAAACTAAATTTTTCTTTTTGGTGAATTAAACAAGATAAAATATAGGTGACGAATATCTTTCTTTAAAGAGAGTAAATTAAAACATACAAGTATAGGTGATGAACTCGAGACAACATTTTTTTAAATAATTTAATTCAAGTTGGAACCCTATTCAGAATGATAAGCCAAACCAAGTTAATTTTCTGTGTAATACAAAAAAAAAAAAAAAAAAAAAAAAAAAAAAAAAAAATAAAATTTTTGAAAAAAAAAAAAAAAAAAAAAAAAAGAGACAACTGTAAAATAAGTATACATATTAGGGTATAAAAAATAGAATTGTAATTTGTGAACTTCTATTTTGAGTAATTAGATTAACGATATTCGTGTAGGCCTGGATTTGTTGTAACTCGTGACACCTATATATAAAAAGGCTATTACTTTTAAGTTTACCTTTTCTGCAGTATAATAAAAATTAGTGGTCAAACAAAAAAGAATCTATAAATGTTAATAAGAATAAGTGATGGTTTGTGAAGAGAAAAATCATGTAGTGAGTCACAAATAAGCAGTTAAATATAGAATATAAACTTTTACTACAATAATTTTGAGGCTGAAAAAAAAAACCATACATACATATAGTTATGTTTGAAGTAATTTTGATTGAATATAGAACTTTATAAAATCCAGTGTATTGAAGCATCAAAAGTTCAGAACAAAGCAAAGGCTTTGGCTGCATTACCAAATCTGTACAATATAATAAGATATATTATATCATTATGATAGCTTGAGAGTGACCACTCCATTCTCAGACAAACCTGCAACTCCACAGCGGACGAGGGGGGCGATCAAAAATTTACTATTAAATACTATACTGCTTTCTTAAACACTACAGAGATTCTAACAATACATGTTTATGTTTATGTTTTTTTTTTTACTGAAGAATTTGGCACATGAATTTTTTTAGGAATGATACTTTTTATTGTGAATTTTATACTATTTAAAAAAAAAACAAAAGATAAGAGGAAAAGAGGATAATAGAATTATTGATGTGACATCAAGCACAAAAAAAAGAAGAAGGATTGTATGAGTAATATATAAATCTAAGAGTAGTGGTAACAAGTGGACAACAAAATGTCCTTTTCTTGTTTTAAAAAGAATTATTAGAATAAGGTTTTTTTAGTATACGGTTAGTATATAAATTTTTAATGAAATCCTACATACAACTCTATAAATTAACAAGTTATCATTTAGGTGTAATTTGACAATATTGTAAACATATTTTAGCTGACTTCATTCTCATATATGCAGAAAAGATATAAAAGGGTTAGGGGAAAAAGGAATAATTGTATACTATACATATATAATGTTAATTTTTCACTGAATTTATAAAATGCAGCTGGTGAATTTTGAATGAATAGGTTACTTTGAAAGAAAACACAGACAATATTAGTGTATTTTATAATATAAAGAATTACTGAAAAGTTCCAATATTGTAGTCCATACATGCATTCTTGAGATTTGATTAGATAGGTGACATAAAATTTGGAATTTATTAGTCAAAGAATATAGTGATAGTAATCACATATCTGTGTTTATTCTGTTTAGATTATACTCCACAGCACACACTGGTTTTTCTTTGGGAACATATTATATTTAATGTTCTATATCTAGTAAATGTTGCTGTCATTTTGGGTGGTAAAAAGTTAACTGGGATGTCTTTCATTTTCTCCAAACGACTTTTTCTTGCAGCTTTTGTTTCCAAGGGCAAAACAAATCAATCATAAAACTTCAAAACAGTTACATCAAATATGACAGTTGAAACCCTAGGAGCCACTAAAATTGCCCCCATATGCTTTTAGCTTTTATTGCTTTTTTGTTTTTATTTTTTTTTTCATTGAAAAAGATGAACCATATGTGATTTACACTAGTGCTTATTAGACTTAGCTATAAAACCATACTCATTCTGCAGTTGAATGCTTCGTATCGATCGGTAACATAAAATTGTTTTTGATTTCTGACCCTATATGATGATTTAACTTTTAGAACTTAAAATGTGATAGCTATAAGGTAATTCATAAAAAAAGTAATGCTTCTTTTGAGACTAAATTATTGTAAAACACAATTAATATATAGATTTAAGAAAAAGTGTTGGAAAATATAAAGGTACAGAAGAAGATGAGAAAGTCACAACATTATTAGGATCTCTTCTTTGTCGATTTAGCCATGTTAAGAGCGCTGTTCCATTGCACATTTAGCTTCGGTCCCTTTCCATGTCTGGTGTAATAAATTCTACTTAACTTGCTTTGCTTCATCACCTCCTTTTGTAATTATTGATAAATGCTAACCTACATATATCTTTTTCATTTTTCTTAATGTCTTTTCCCATTGACTCCTGGATCTTATCATGTTAATATAAATAGGAGTGTTCATATTTCCTTCCTCAACGTACCATGAGCTCTGTCACCAAAAGCCCCAATTCTCATAACACTTTGAATTTCTTTTTGTAAAATAACTCAATGTTTATTGTAATAATCAATTAAATCAATTAATCAAAGTGTTGTCTACAATGCATATTTTTTATCTCTTATTTTTCTGGCATTTAGCTTCTGATACTGTCAACACATTCTTTTGGACTTTTGTTTCATCCCAGGAGTTAATAAATTTTGATATTTGTCTAGTTTATGTATCTTTCTATTCTAAATCACTCATGGTAAAAAATACGGGATTTATTAACTTCAAAATCAAATCTAAAATCTCTCTCTCACATATACAGATAGACATATCCTTGTTGGTTGGATCTTTGTGAAAATTGTCTCATTTAGAGTTTTGGAGATTTTTTTTCATTGTAAGGATGAATTTTTAAATATCTTCCAAAATAGGTTTATGTATATTTATTTATTTATTGTGCTTAACTATTAATGAATAGATGCATGTATATTTATTCTGTGTAGGGAGCCCCATGAGAAACTTAAAAAAATGAGAAAAATAAAGAAGAAGAGTAAAGTTGCCCAAAGTAGGAAACAATAATAGGGATATGAGAAGGAGGAAGAGGTAGGGATAAAGAACAAGGAAGCAATCTCCATCTTCTTTCCAGCACCGTTCAACTGTCATAAATTCCTAAACACGTGTAAATTAGTCGTACCATTACCAGAAATTAGATATATCTCATTGTTTTTGTCAATGTAGATTGTCGTTTTATTTAGATTTTTTATTTTATCTACTTTTGTTTTTATTAATTTATATTTCGTTCTGATTGCACCATTTTGAACTACGTGATGCTACTCTTAGAAATGAAAACATGTGACTGTGGTTAAACAAGTATGATATTTTTAATGAATATATATAGATTAAGTGAAACTCTTTCTTTTTTGAAATAAAAATATATAATAGTCATAGATAGATGAATGAATTAAGAAATTTTGCAATCCAATTTGGTATGAGTCAAAGAATATACTTCACTAACTTTTTTCTTATTCATAATTATTGTTGGAGAATTGAAAAGTTGATTATAGATGGAGAAAATAAATGAAAGTATGTATATAAGGTACAATGTTAGAAGTGATAAAGTATAAATAACCATATTACAATTCATTGATGACATGATTTTCTTAAGGAAAAAATCTAGAAAAAATATAGAGGTTATGCTGAGGCACTATGTATTGGCATCATGGCTAAAGAAGAATTACCACAAAATAGGTTAAGGCCACTTGGGTTGGGAGACTAATATTACAAGAAATGGTTGATAAACTACTTTAAAGTTATTTATCTCATTTACTTGGATATTTTAGTTCGGGCTAATACTAAAAAAGAAGAAATTTAGAAATCAATTATTTTTGTAAACTTAGCAAATAAACTATAAGGTCATAAAAACATCAAGGTATTTTTTCATTTTTTTTAATTTTTTTTTATCAACAATAACTAATATATAAAAAAATAGACATTAGAAATATATCAACCCATATACAATACCAATAAAAACATAGGAGATGAGAAAATGAAACCTATGAATACTATCCTTTTGAGCATACAAAACCTACAAACAACGCTCAAATCCTGAACAAGACAAACCATAAATGAGATGTATCTTATAATCTCTACCGACCCAAAATATTACAAATAATTCATGTATGCAATTGTATGGTAATCCAACCAAGATAGATCTAACGTTCTATATATAACATACAATAGATTTGCAAAAAAATTGAAGTCCAAAAAACTCCTGTAAATCATCCTTTCCACTAAAGTTAGCAAGAGATAATTTCTTTTTTAGAGTAGCTTGTTTCTGATAATTCTAAGACATATTTATCTCCTTTGAAAAAAGTTTGCCTAAAATCCTTAACAACAAAACAACACATAGCATAGGTAATGACAATAAAGGGTTAGATAAGAACATTATAGCATGAGATCCTTGTTTTTATCTCACTTCTGAATCAATGTAGGACGTATTGAATATACGATTTTTGACATAGACACTAATCAAAGTATACAAATTTTGTCTTTGATATTTTGTTTCTCAACCATGTCCAAGCTTTTAACCATGTTAACTTTCCTCACCATCCCTTTGGTCGTTTATAAATACAATGAAATTCCTATGGTCCTATATACTTCCCATCATATCCACCTGCATCACCTTCCATAACTTGTTTCCTGTTATACTCAAACCAAACATATAAAAAATGGTCATAATGTTGTAAAGTTTGGTTATGTTGTATTGTTAATACTTCAAACCATTTAAAGCAAAGTTAGATATCATACTCTCAAAGAAAAGATGTTGAACTGATTATTCAGATGTACCACGTAGGACGTATAAATTGCAAGATAATTGCACTGTTCTATTACCTAAATTATCTTTTATGGTTATGCAATTCAAACTCGCCAATCAAAGTGTTGTCTTATATACAAAGATTATGTTCTATGGAACCAATTTTGATGTGTTTACCTATCTTTCATTTATTTCTTTTCAAAATTTCTAAGAAGACCAAGAAGCCAAGCAGACAATAAAGTAACTTTTTGTGGGAGATTAAGAGAAAAAGAAGATTTGTCAAAAAGCTTATAAGAGAATTTGTTTTGCAAAGAAGCATAGGACTAGGAGTAAAATGATGTCTTTACATTTTCGATAAGGCTTTATTGGAAAAATACAAACAAAGAAGGATAAAAATGAAAAATATTGGTGTTATATAATTTAAGTATGGTGGCCCTCACAAGAGGAGGGTAGGTATTAAAAAACTCTTCAAATAGTGAAAGGAGTCCAAAAGGTGTTTTGAAAAAATAATTAGTCAAAATGACTTGATAATAACTTAAAAGACTAGAAGATAGAATTATCATTAAATTTTGAAGTGAGGCATATGAGGGAGATGGATATGTCTAGGTGGTGGAGAATGTTTGATTGGTAGAAAAAAATTACCAAAAACTAGAAAAAAAGTTCATAAAAGGTTGAGAACAAAGTAGGAGAATTTTCTTTTTATCATAAAAAAAAATTATATATTTATAAATCAGGTATTTGGATTACTCCAACTTTTATACATGATATTTACGAGAGGGATTGTGATAATATGTGACTTTAACCATATTTCTCTACTCATCCTATACTAAACATAATATATTGTGAACCATTTGGGTACACAAAGGCAAATCTCATTTTGAGTTATTAAGCCAAACAACATGTCTTACCAACCCTAAATATGGCACATAAAAATTCAAATTGTTGTATAAAATGAGTCAATCTTTTGTATTATATATGTCAAGGAGTAGATAGTATCTTCATAGGACTCCAACAAATTTCGTTAGTCATCACATAAGATTTTCTTTCAGGCAATTGAGTTGTGCTTCTCCGTACCTTCTTTCACATCCACTTTGTACTCCTTCATAGTGGGTGTAGAACTCTTTTTTTTTTATAGTTTCAAGACCCATGCACAAAAGTTAGAAACAAACACACAAATAATTTTAATAATTTATATATCATTTCCTCTTTTCTTTATTACAGGTTAGTTTATCTCTCACATTCTTAGATACCAGTATGTTTATGTTATACCCCTGTATATTATCTATATGATTGATCTAATATACTCATCTGGACATTAATGTCATTCAATGTACAAAAATTTTACATCAGGAATTTTGTATTTCATCTATGTCCAAACTCTGATCAATTATGTCATAAAGAAAATATTTTCATTTGTGTCAACTTTTCCTTGTCTAGAGAAAACAACTTTTCTTGTCTAGAGAAAACAACTGTATTCCTATGATTCCATATGTTCCATATATATGAAGTTCATATTCACTTCCATAGTTTGTTCGCCTTTGTTAAAAGTCATAGGAAAAGTGTTGAAAATGAACATAAAGTTCATTAGGGTGTGTTGTGCTCATACCTTCTCATTTATTACATATATTCTATACTATGTTAGATATGTGTTGCGTTTGTACCGACTCATTTGTTACATATATTTTATACTTAGATAGTTATAAGCAATAAACAAGTGAGTTACAATTTCCTCTTCAAACCCACACTAATAAGTGTTTTATAATGTTGTTGTTTTCCTCCTAAGATTTTTCTTTGTTTCAATTCTATTTAAAATTATCCTCCACGCATAAAATTATGCAGATGGGAAAATAACTTGAACATATCATAATATTTCCTATTAAATGTCTTGCAATTTTATGCATGTAAATTTTATCATATACTCCTCTCCCTCCTCATCTTTTCAAATTCATATATTCTCACCTTTTCTATGTAATGAATGATCTGTTAATACATGCATGAATTCTATTAGTTGAGATGTTTTTCATTGAAATCTTTCTCTCATCTAATTCAGTTCTCAATTCCAATTGATTGTTAAAAATCCAATTGCTAAACTCAGTTCTTATTTGTTCCCTTTTATTATAATTAACATATAGTCCAGAAAATCTAACATTTAATTTCACATATCTTTGTAACTCTTTTTTAAATTTTATCTTAGTCCTTAATCTAACTTTTCACTCAATATTTTGATCAAACATATTTTTTTTTTTACCTTCACCACTTATTTCGTTCAAATCTTTTCAAATAGGATTTTATTAACCTAATATCTGTTATTCCTACCTCTCCCTTTTCTTTATAATTAATATGCGATATGTACACTTATGCACTTATGTGTAAGATTTGTGTACTTGGTTATAAAAGGATCATCGCTATTATGTTAATGTGAATTTATTGTTTTTTCAAAACTATATAAACTAGTAAAGTAGAGGTTATTAAGTTAGGACTGTAATTTTGTTTGGTTTATTAGTTTGTAAACCTCTTATCTATACCAATCATTTTATTTTATCATTAAAACTCTGTTATTATAAAATTAGATAAAAGCTCCATAGTCAGACCTTCTATGGTTTAGAAAGCTTAATTATTTATTGTAAAAGAAATTTATACCGAAAGATTTATGATTTTGTCTTAGAATGAGAAATAAATTTATAAGAACTTAAAAGAACAATATTAAAACATCACAATATGAAGAAGGCTTTTAACACTGATCGAAATACAAATAGAAGGAACATGAATAGTTGACCATAGACTAAAAGAAATATTTCAATAAGAGAAATAATTTTTAAGAACATGTAATACAGCAGGAGAAAAAAATGACTATTATCTTTGATATATCAAAGTAGCATTGTAGTAGACTAAAACAGTGATGAATATGAAAGAGGTGTAGCATTATCTGGCATAATCAAACAATGAAACAGAGCTTCTTAACTCACCAATTTGTTTTTGGAACAAAATTTCATTGAAAACTTAAGGTACTAGTCTAATATTAGTGTAGTAGAGTTTTTCTTTTTTTGGGGTTGATTTTCTCTTTAGTATAAGAATATTATAAAATGTTATATCATTTTGTTGTGCAAATTTATACAAAACTATATTTTTTTTATGGATTAAAATACTTTTACTGTTATATATATGAAGACAGATTTTATTTATATTTTACACTTGTACACATATTCTATTTTTTCTTTTTAAATATATATTGAACAATATTGTATTCATGTTTAAAGTTCCCTCGTATTTTTTGTAAATGATTTTTTTATTACATAAAATATAATATTTATATTTTTTTATTGGTAATATATATGTTGAAGTTAAAAATTGAAGTATTATGTTTTTATCCTATTTCAACATGATTGTGAAAATATATGTAGCTTCTTAAAAAAACCTAGAATGTTCACAATAACTTAATATAGAAGAATATAATATATATATATATATATATATATATATATATATATATATATATATAAACTTTATGGCATAAAATTTTATAAAAGTTAAGGGGATAATCACATACAACTGCATCCATCAGAATGTCCAACATCATCTTATATTGAAAGAATATAATTCAATGCATTATGACAAAGATCCACATCAACACGTGATTATGCACACCAACATTATTTGTAAATGTCTATATCATCTTAACAGCATATGGTGTGATATGCTTGTAAAATGTTAATAAAAGAAGTTTCCTGCTACATCCATGTTTTACTAAATATGAAAAATATTTAATAAAGAACATAATAGAAAAGAAAATTTGTCTATTTTATCTTATTATTAAATTGTATAGCAAACTTATTAAAGAAACAAGTTTATTTGCATTCAAAATTTTAAATACTTAATTTTACTAATCAAATGTAAGAACAAATATAATATTGAATCTTCACATTATATATAGTATCGCAAAAATGAGAAATCATTACGAATCACAAAATCACAATGCAATAATCATATGTTATTCAATAAATTTAGAGATCAAAAGTTGAGCTCGAAACTGAGATATATGCTGTCATGACACCATAGAATACCAAGGAAGGCAAGAGAGGGAGATAAATTTGGTTAGAATATATTATGATTATTTTTACATGGATGTAAAGTATATAATTACATTGTTCAGAATATCTTAACAACATCAAATTTTTTGGTGTCCAATATACATAGAGAAGATAATGGTTATGTCAATGAACTTGTTAATTTTAGTATTTATATACAGATGTAATAATTAAGGTGAGATATAATTCTTACTAGAGAGGACTGTTTAAAAAACAAAAAAATTGATTTACATGTATACAGTTTATGTCCCTAAAGTTTAAATTGTTTTTGGTGTTATATAACCTTTTAATTACAAATATATTTAAATAAAACGTAAAAATTTAGTATAATTTGATTTAAATATAAAACAAATAACCCAATTTTGTTAACTTTTTTTTAGGTTTTGAACGCACTTCTCAGTAAATATTGAGCCGAGAATGTTTCAAACGGCGTAAACAACTTCAATATTAACATGAGACACATTCCACATGTTGAAAAAAGTCAACGTAATTGGGTTAAAAGGACTATATTCATTCATTTTTAAAGTTTAGAGACCAAAATTTATCAAAGTTTCGACCAGGGACGAATTCCAATTTTTGACCAAAGTTCAGGAACTAAAACATACTTAACCCTTAATATAATTATAAGATGTAAATAATTTAACAATTTAATATCCATTAAAAATTTATTAATATTATGATGTTGTAATTAGTCGAGGAAGTTACTCCAACTGTGCTTCAACTCACCAAGCATAAATAAAAAGTGCAAATTGATTGTCAAATGTTTTTTGCTTATGAAAAGTTACACCATAACAAATTTAAAATCTGAAGTAATATACAAAGAGTTTAATGAGATAATAACAGGAATTTTGAGTGTATAATTAGCATGAATGACAATATTAATAAGTCATTGATTTAGTATTATATCTACCTCTACCTGCATGCATATATATATATATATATATACTTTGCTATGATGGTTGATGAGGTTATGATTGAGGTGCTTTTGTTGGTCCACATAACAGAAGTTTGCATGTTATGGATACCACACAAATATTTACATTTAATCTAATGAGGTGGGTTCTCAACATGTTCAAGTGTACTATGTATGGTTAGTTAGGTAGTTGTAATATCTTGAGATAAGAAACTGAGTTTATTCATGAATTCAGTTTACTATTTTTAGTGTGATATTAGGGAAGATTTTAAAGGGTACTTTGAAAAGTTATACAGGGTGTGGCTGATTTATATTTTGTGACTTTATTTGCTAACATGTAGTGGCTGAGAGACATACTCTAGTACTGTACTACACTCCACTATGTGTCCTTTGTTATCTTGATCATGTGTAGAAAACTTTTGTTTGAAGAACATATTTTGTGCAACACAACGAGGAATAACAAGTCATGGGTAAGAAGACATCACTACAACAATTTATAGTTTAGACCACACTAAAATAGATAACGGCTAAATAAATGTAGCCTAAACATATAATAAACAATATTTTTATAAATGATGTATAAATATTATGAAAGTCCATGATTATATAATTGTTGCTTTAAATTATGTGGGCAAAATTAGTAAAAATGTGGTCTAAAAACATAGGTAAAGTATAAAATCAACATGTAAAATTATTGTCTATTGTGAGAATTTTAAGCAACGGTTTTAAAAATATTGTCATACTAAAAACCGTTGTCTATTATCTATAGTTGCACTCACCTATACCACGCCTAAAAAATTATGGTCTAATCTTTAAATCACGGTTTTTATAATTTATATCATAATTTTATGCCATTGTCTAAAGTGATTTTTGTTATAATGCATTTACCAAGGAGGAAACAAAGACAATGACAAAAGAACACATTATTTTTTTTAAGAACATTTTAGGGAAGCATTATAAAAAATTTGGAACAATATGAAAAAGTAGTATTATAATATTATTCCTACTAGTTTTGATATATGATGTGTAAATACATCTAAGTGATAGACAAAAAAATGAGTTAACTTCTTCACAAACGAAGACGAGGATGTTACATATTTGATATTGCTAACTATATGTACATATTACTTTATATATGGCTTTAGACAACCTAATTGTCCTATTCTATATTTTTGTTGTTGATAAGAAAAATTACTAAACTTTAATTACAACAATACCTTGTATTTTTTTTAGAAGTAACAAAAAATTATATCATACCAAACTACGTCCAAGTGCATCAACTAATTAGATTTAATATTCAAATTCTTCTTGTTTAATGGTGAATTTCATCAAGGGTAAGGGTTTAATGAATAGTGTACTAGTAGCTAAGTAAGTAACCGAGGAGGTCAAGAGAAAAAAATGAAGTTGTCATTATAGTAAAAGTTGACTTTAAGAAAGTCTAAGATTCAATAAAATGAAATTTTTTATATTATAAGATAGGAAGGTTGGGATTTTGTCAAAAATGAGTTTATTGGATTAAGGAATGTCTTGAATCATCAATAAATCTTTGTGAATGGTAGTCCGGCAAGTGAACTCAAACCATCAAAAAGGTTAAGAGACAAGGCGGTCCAGTAGCTCCTTTCTTATACTTGATAGTGGCTAAGGGTTTAGCGAAATTGATCAGACAAACAGAGATGAAACAATCGATGAAAGTATTAAAGGTAGGATAAAAGGAAGTGAAAGGGGACATGTTACAATTTGCAGATGACATCATTTTCTTTTGCGAAACAAGTACTCATAGTATCGTGGTGTTGAAAAGTATCCTTAGATATTTTGTGCTTGTTTCAGGACTTAAGGTAAATTCTTTGTAAAGTAAGGTTGGAGGGATTGGGGTGGAAAGAAGTAGGAAACATATGTTCGTTGCCTTACTAAATTGTAGCATTATGACCACTCATTTCACCTACTTAAGAATTGTAGTGGGGAAAACTCTAGCAAAGTACATATGATAGAAAGGAGTTTGTGTGGTTGAAGTATATTAGAATAGCATGTAGGAAGAGTCAACTGGGTATTAGTATGATGATAATATACAGTGTAGAAAATAGGCACATGAACAAATATAAGGATGTGAAAAGATGTGGTTAGGAGACAACCCACTTAGATAAAAGTACCCAAGATTGTATGCAAACTCAATCGATAAAGAAGCAACAATATGTGAGTTTGGGGAACTGGGAGGAGAACATATGAGTTTGGAAGATGAAATGGAGGAGAAAGTGGTTTGAGTGAAAATAGAATAGATAGTTGATGCAAGAGATTGACAATCTTGAATAGGAAGAAGGAGGAAATTTATCTAACGGGGTCATGACAAATGACATTAAGGAATTTGCGATTTTAAAACACTTCAACATTGATATCCATCCTATAAAGGCCAACAACATAACCATTATTAATGGGAGACCTCCTCCAATGGGTATGATTAAATGTAATGTTGATGGAGTAGCAAGAGGAGCACCTAGTCCAACAGCCTATGCTAGTATCTTCCATGTCAACACTAATGATCTTATAGGAGGCTTCACTGCTCTTATTGACAATTTGGTAAAGCATATGCCATTAGAGCAAAGCTTATGAAAACCATTTTTGCACTAGAATCAACAATGAGAGAGGATGGTCCAATCTTTGGCTCGAAACTGACTCATATTGTTCCTTCGGACATCAGAAATAGATGGAGAAGATTTTTATACAGAGTTACAAACATACACTTTATGATTACTCACATTTTTAGGGAAGGAAACAAGTGTGTAGACAAACTGACCAATTTGGGTATTGACTCACGAGTCCAATTTTTTTGACTTTTCAGTCTACCTTTAACTTGTTCGTTTGACAATTTAAAAACAAGCTTGGTATGCCAGAATTTAGATTTGATTAATCTAGTTGTTTGTTTGATTCAACATGAGCTTTGGCTTGATACTCCCATGTTGTAGTTTCCTTTTTTTTATGATATTTGACCTTCTATATTAAAAAAAAAAGGAGAAAAAGAAGAAGGAGATGACCGGCGTTGGAGAATGATGAGAAAGGTCTATACCATTAGATCAGTAAGTTCACAACCACCAATTTATTGGTGAAGAATGCCAAATATATAATATGTTCTAGAAAATAAAATCTCTATCCCCAATCCAAACTATTGTATGAAGAATTAGAAAATAGAGTTTTAAGGAACGATAATTTCTATAAAAGATGGATGGACTGATGTATGAGTACCTATAAGGTCATCTACTGTTTACCTATAAGGTAACCAGAAGAGTATGAGATATGTTGTATAATTGGACTGATGTTACATTACATCATTATATAACTAAACATTATGTTACTCAATTTAACCCTTTTTGATGCTAAAGAGGGAGGAAAATTAATGTTGGGCATGTATGTGAGTGAATATAGTATGGTTAATATGGAGAAAGAATAATATAATCTTTAAGAATGATAGCTTTGGATGTTCAAGAGATATTCTCCATTGACTAATCAAAGGTATGAACATAGATCACATGTACAGAGCTAAATGAAATTTTTTCGTACTCATATCAGTGTTTAGGCTCCATAACATGCTTAAAACAGAGATGATCTTTCAAAATGTCATGTCACTAGTTCAAGCAAATATATCTAAGTATTATATTTGATCTTCTGGAGATATAACTGACACATAACATGAACTAAAAACCTAAATGAAGTCATATTTTATGTAAAAAAAAAGTGTGCAAATAAATATATATATATATATACCGGAATATTTTAAAATTCTATCGTAGATATATATTATATATATTTTATATATTTTATATATTTTATTTGGTGTTTAAAAAATAATTGAATAACTGTGTAAAGATAAACGGGTTTTGTGCATATAGTTAGTGATTTTTCAACTTTATGTACTATGTTTCAATTTTGTAATTTTATTTTTAAAAAATCATAAAAAATGTATAAAATTTATATTACAATTTAAAATAATGTTATTAACTTGTTAAATATGTAATGTGTTCTGAATTATTGAAATTCGAAGAGTATCATTTATAATTATATTATCTTTTATCTTTTGTGTTCATATTGTACTTTTTTTACATGTATTTTAAGATTCTTTTCATAGGAATTATAAAATATAACAAATTTTATTGATTTTAATAAAATAGTTTTATAATTTTTCCATCTAACAAAATAAATGCACATTTAAATTATTTAAAATTATTATAAAAGCCAAGAATACAATACAGAAAAAAAAAAGTATCTTATTGAAAACAAGTTATTAATTAAATGCATAGAAAACCAAAAGATCAATTTAAATCCAAAATAATGGTCTACAATTTGTGAACTTTATCTCAAGACCGGTAATGAAAAAAGTTATATATCATACTATTACTTAAGTCATTTTGCATGATGTATCATTTACTTTAAAATACTATAATTTGATAATTGTTTCTAGGTATTCTATTTTTAACACATCTTGGACTGTAAGGTAATGAGATATGTAAGCTAATTAAATATTATTTACTTAAATTAAAAAAAAAAAAAAGACATATGAGAACTCTGTTACAACGTCATATTTTAGAAAAATTATTAAATTCTGATTAAATATTATTTTATTAAATTGAAAAAAAGACATATGAAAACTCCTCTGGTACAACGTCATATATTAGACAAATTATTAAATTCTGATTTAGAAGTCTGCACCTCCTCTGATGAATTTTTCCATTAAGAATTAACATTAACAGTATTATATATTTATACAATTAATAACTTCTTCATCACACTAAACAAATCGTTGTATGAAACATGGTATCTTTCTAAGTACAAATTGAAGGATGGTATAATCACCAAATTACCAATTTTATTTATTTTTCTAATGCAAACCATGTCAAAATTAAATGTTATTGTGTATGAGATTTTATTTTTTTACAAAAAGACACTTAAATCTTAATTTAAAATAATGACGACCACAAAACAATATGTAATCACGTAACACCAGCCACAACAAGAGACAACATCTCGTAGTAACAACCACAACAAGAGACAACATAATTACTGAATAATATTTAATGTACATCTTGAATATGAAAAACTATTTCTCTGAAGTTTTTATTTTAAAAGAAAAACTAGATAATTTATAATATATTAATAAATTTGTTTGAGAAGAAAAAAAAACTAAGATGTCACTGTATCACAGGAACACAGTTCAGAGTGTCAAGCTACAAATGGATGCATGGCTAGATCTACCTCTAACTTTACACGCGAAAAGATCACAGGTAACTAGCAGCCAACCTATCTTGCATGCGTGATGGATCCTCTATCTCTGCCATTTCTACTTCAAAGCTAAAGTAAAAACGTACACAAGATCTAACGGAGTTAACATCTATAATTTTCTCAAACACCTCCTTCTATATATTTACAAGATTTTAATTTTTATAAAATGATTTTTTTAGTTTATATTTATAAATAAAAATAAAAATTATTGTTTTTAGTTTCTACTAATTTTATTTTTCATTAGTAAAACATTTAGTTTCTTTTATTTTAATCCCATTCAAATTTTAAATTACTATTATTGTATATTCTTATATACTTTGTTTAATAAATAAACAATTTCATTTTAAATTTTCTTTTCTTAAAACATGATAAGAATTATTTTGGCACTTCGATCTTTATTTTAATTTTTTGCTAGTCTTTGCTAAAACTAAAGAAATTTTTTTTTTCAAAATTAAAAGAAAAATAAAAAAATAACAGTTTATTTAGTTTTTGTTTAATTTAGAGAACTAGTATGATAAGAAAAATGTTTCTCTCACTAAATTCGTCAATAGTATACATATTTAGAAAAGAAGAAGAAAGTAGAAAAAGTTGAAGCACAGGAAATAATTTGGAATTTTATAGATGATTGATCGGTGGATGGAATTTTAGATGATTGATCGGTAGAAGCGGTGACAGAGAAAATACAATACGAAGCTTATCAGGGATTGAGAAGAGTTAAGAGATGCAGGTAAGAGATGTTGGAATATGTGAGGGGTTTTGAGATTTTAGCAAGCTGTGCTGTGTGTGCCTTTGTACTCATCTATATAAACTATGAATGAGACTCAGAGGCCATAACAGCTGTGAATGGATTTATACACACGTATTATATATATACACTATGCATGAGAGTGAAAGGCCATAACAGTGGTGAATGGGTTGCAGAGGACTGCATTTATTAGTTTCTGCATTGCAGGACTGTCTCTGCATAAATTTTGGTTTTTGCCGTGGGTGGGACGTGCTGTGATTCTCTACCTTATCAAATAAAACACCTATATTATAAATGTTTTTTAATTTCGTTTTCAAAATAATTTATTTTGAAATTTAATGAAGTAAAATTAAATATATGAATGCAAGAGAAAGTTGTGTTTAATTTCTTCTTTTTATGAGGTTTTGGAAAGAACAGCTGTTGTTATCCAACAGTAAAAATATAGACAAACTCCCTTTGACTCTCTCTCTCTATCCTTGTAGATATCGATAATGTGTATTTAATACCCAGAACTATGCTATGTCAGGAGATGAGGTTCTGGTTCACTTTTCACAAACTTTTTTAATAAACTTTTCTTCTTAAAAATTGTACTTTTGATCTGTTTGAATGCATATGTGAGATTGAGTTAGACAGTTCCTAAGATCTTTCTTAGTATTTCAAAAAGAGACAACTGCTTTAACTAGATAAAATAGTGATTATAATTAATAGAATTCTAAAAGTGGGAAAGATGTTTGATCTGTCTAAATCAATTAAGTAGATCAGGCTTGTAATCTGTCTTCTTTTAAAGTCATCAACGACATGATTAGACATATTATAGACACAACGTTGGTGCTATGTGCTATGTAACTAGAGAGAGTTCCCATTGTCCATTTCTTTTGACTTTTTTGGTACTCATTCAGTAGATAGCATTAATCTTGAATTCTCATAGGTTTCGAAACCAAACTATCATGAAGTCAACCATACATGATTTGATTATATATTATAATGTTTTTCTTCCAACAAAAGGCTTATGAAAAATTAAGCAATTTATAAAATCGGGTTACACTAGTTGTTCAAAATAGTTATTAACTAGCTAGAGACTAAATGCAGAAATGGAACTACCCAATTGGATTTGTTCTTTTCAGTTTCTTCACTCTTTCACGTGCTTGTGTATGGAGAATCCCTCTCTCTTGTCCATTGGACAATTTCGAAGAAGGAAAGCTCTTACCCATGAACAGTATCTAACAGTTTATACCAGCAGGACCATGATCAACATGTACCCTTCATGTATCCGTACAAGATGAATCTGGTTCAAGTTGGATCAGTATAGTTAGAAATTGATTTTTTATTGAGAATGACATAAAATAAAAGAGAGAAAAAAAATGGAAGAAAAAATTAGAAGTAAAATAGTAAAGTTGAAATCTTTAAAATATAATAGTTTTATTTAAAGTGCACCTTAAAATGGTAAAAACTAAACATTTCATCCATTTAAAAATGAAAAAATGAAATCATGGTAATTTAGTGAAAGAAGTAACATTTTTGTTAAAAATTATATGGATGGACATAGACATCAAATATATTATCAGCCTAACCATAAAAATAATAGTTGTTAAATCTTCTCTTTTGAATAACCTGAAACTACCTAATTAGAGGGATTTCATATCAATTTACATTCACTATCTAAGTGTGTCTCTAGGTAGTTACTAATTAGGTTTCTTGCATATCATAAAAGTACCTAAATAAAGCACCAATATGGCAAACAGAGTCACATTATGATTGTTTGGAATCTTTATGGACACTTAGATAAATTACAGGAGGAAGAATCAAGCTAGAAGGAATAGCATTCCTGAAACTATGACCTTTCAAAAAGTTGTTTCTTTTACAAAGGCTTCCAGTGGGGACTACTTGCGACTTGATGCATTTGGAATTACTTCAACATCACGATGAGCAGGAATGATTCATTCAAACTTGTACAAGACCTTAACAAATCACAAACACATACACATAATTCTCTATAAAAAAACAAAAACATATATAATGTTTTCAGAAAATCCACAACAAACACGCATTCTTCTTCTCCAACACCGAATTTAAACATGCAAAATGCAAAAAATAGCATGCCAATCCATCTTTCTTAGTCTCATCATGTGTACTGTGAAACGCGTTCTACAATCACGGGCGTGGTTTTCCCTTGCATACTTTGGGACATACATAATGCATGTTCATCTAGTAGCTACCTAGACTTGTGGATCAACAGTGCATGCAATTTTGAGCTGTGTACTGTGAACTCCAAAAGAAAAAATAAATAAAAAAAAAAAAACGCGTCTCTGCAGTTGAATATAGTAAATAGGGAGAGACAAGAGTGCGTATATGAAGAGTTTTGTCTGTGAAAGATGCTGCACTAGTTGATGTATGTTGCCTGGGTACAAGTATAGCTGAGTTCATAAGTTCATGTCTCCGAGGAAAATGTACTTCATTTTGAGAATGGCAACGTCCTCATACATTCAAATGTTTAGACCTCATGAATTGTTTAGACTAACTGTGTATACAAATTTACAATGATTAGCTTATTCAGAAGAAAAATGATTTTTTGACTACTAAATTTTGATAATTTTCTCTTACAATCTTAGGTGTCATTTTTTAAGTGGTTTTTCATCTTTGTATTTTCTCATTCTCAACATTCCAAAATCATTTAAAAGATGTCACCTCATATTGTAAAAGAAAGTTGTCAAAATTTAATAGTTAAAATATTATTGTCCTATTCAAAACAACTTGTGTATGACTTTATATATAATATCTTCAAATATAGTAAGTAATTGATAGTTGAATACTTTTTTTATTGTAATCAAATATAAAGATAAAAGGATGAGAACAGAGGAATGAAATTGTCTGCAGAACAAAACTTCTTTTAATGCTTATTAATTTAGTTTAGTACGTTAAGTTTTTAAAAAATCTAAATTATGATGGACTAAAGTTTAAATAGTAATTGAATGAGATAAAATTATATAACTAATTAAAGTAAACGTGACGATAAGAATGATGAAGAGGAGATGCTAGAACATAGTTTTCTAGTTTCAAGATATCCTATTAAAATTATTCTAAATTGATATTAAAACAAATACAATTATAATTAAAAAATATTTTTTTAAGATTAAATTAACTTTAAATATAATAAAGTTGGTTAAACGGATTTTAATAATAATAATAATAATAATAATAATAATAATAATAATAATAATAATAATAATAATATCGTTAGTCTAGTTAAAAGCGAATTAATATAAATTAAATGTAATAAAAGATAGCTTCATTTAGTTTTTTAAAATAATATTTTTCAAGTGTGGGTTTAGCCAAATATTGTAGTTAATAATATATCAATGTCAACTTCACCAATGCTATTGAGCTAACGTAAAAAAAAACAAAAAATGTAATAAATTGTTTTAGCACATATTTTAATTGGAAATTTAATTTCCCCTCGCAAAGGTTGTTTCTTTTCTCAAAGTCGTTGAAGGTCAAATTTCTTTTCTTCCTATCTCAGATAACATCTTAATGAATTGCTCTCCTCTGAACTTGATTGTTTTCTTAAACCCAGTATTTTTGTGTTTGTGAGTGCATTAAGAAGCCTTAATACAAAGCCCTAAAATTCTAAACGTTATGAGAAGGTTGACCATACGCACCAAGGAGCTGAAATACATGGTATCGTGGCTGGCCTAGAGCTTCGGTTGTGAGTTTTCTAAGTTCATATATTCTAAAATTGAAGTGCATTTTCTTTTCTTTTTTTATGAATCCTTTTATTTCGAATCATTATTTGGTTTAGTTTCTGACCTTTTTTTATTTTTGGTATTCAATTGGGTTTAACAATGTTGTTTATGGTTGCGCTTATATCCTAGACGTTATAGTCTAATGTATTTGTTCTCCTTGTAGTATGGATTTAGGTTAAAAGATGAATCAGTAATATAACTATTCAGGAAATAGTCAATAGGAAAATGAGCTGAAAGTCTTAGAAGAGAGAAGCAATCTAGTACTAAGTCATGGTTATAAAAGCATAAAGAAGAACATCCCAACAGCAAGTCATTTGCTCCTGTTCCTAAGACATCACTAGAATGTTGGGATATTTATTTTGTTGTACAGTCATTGTTGCTTGTGCCTGGTCAAACTCAACTTCATATTATTATACTTGATTTAATATCTTAAGATTTTTTCTGATATTTAGTATGGTGACAGAGTGGGTTTTTGGTGGGGAATTTTGAAGAAAGATATTTTCAGTTTCGTAAAGAAAGTTTTTATATTGGTCGTGATACCTCAATTAACCACATTTATATATTCTTGTTGCCAAAAAAAAAAAAAATCTAATCATACAACTGTGAGACATAGACATAAGTTTGAGTTTAAGTCTCACATTAGATACGGATAAAAAAGTTGAACATTTTATAAAAAAAAAATCTGCAAATCTATTGTTTTAAAGTTTTAGATCGGAAGTGACGTCAAATCTTGTTGTGTGAGTTCAATTCGTGTCTCATTAATATTAAGTATTTCCTATGAATCCATCGAAAGATCCATCAATATTATAAGAGTTCATGGTTCATCTTATTAATATACTCAAACGAGTATAAGATGAGTATTTCTAATAGGGATTTAAGACAACGGTGTTCATCATTTAAGTGGATTGGATTTATATTTTATTGGTGTTGAATCATTTTTATGAATCTCTTTGAAAGATCCATCAAGGTTATAATCTGTTTAATTTTTGTAATAGGATAAGAGTGTTTGATATATATTAAAAACAGAGGCCGTAAACTTAATTGTATCGCTAAAAATATATAATAATTTCAAATTGTCCCTTAAACTAATACAAATTTGATGTGGGTTAAAAAAATGAGAATTTGCTCACAAAACAAGTTGGCAAAAGTTTTGTAGCACGAGTTGAGTTAGATTTTTAAAAGTTTTTTTTGTAGGTAATTGACAGTAACCTATTTAAAGTCTTATCCATGATGTAGGGTTAAGAAAACTCTTTTTTCTCCTAGGATGGAATATATGATATTTTTTGTGTAAATAATATTTTTCCATGTCTAGGTGAAAGTCCTTTTTGTTGTGTTCAAATCAAAGGTTATCCTTAGATATACCTGAATGGAAGTGATATTATATAAGAATGAATTTTCACTAATACAGAATAACTTTTCTACGTCAGAGTTTTTATGTCCGGTAAAAGAACAATCCACTAAAAATTGACTGGTAATATTTTTTTAGTTATTGTTCAAAATTTACGTCTAACAATAAATTTGCTCTTTTACGTTTCAGCAGTATCAAGAGTAAATTTAAGTTTAACCTGAGTTAGAATTTCATGTGACATCAATATATATTTCACAGTGATGTACCAACACATTCAAATGAATTATCTTATTATTAGCCTAAAATGGAAAGCAAATAAGATAAAATTATTGAAAAGTTTGTAAATGAACTAATTAGTACCACATTTAAAACATCATTTTCCTTAAGAAAAAATGTATTACATAATTAGCGATATCAACCACTCCTGTAATTAATTGAATACTTTTTTTAAGTGAATAATCTAGTTTAAAATCAAATGTGCTTGAAAATAATTTAAAACTTAACCTTGTAATAAACTTTTTATTTCATTGTTGGATTTGCAGTTTAAAAAAGAAAATCACATAATAATGTAGTTCGTAAATATAAGGATAACTAATGAGACTTACATGAGTAAGAAAAAAACCAATTAGTTACGTAGTTAACATGATTATAAAATAATAAATTATTGATAATTGACACATCCATATATAAAGTTATATATAGTTAGATAATGTATCTTTCTTAGTCACTTCATCCATGTAAGTATTGTTAGGTCTTCATCTCGAATTTTCAAGACTTTTGAATAGTTAAGACTCAAGAAATTCATACATCACTACTACTTCCTTATGATGATGCACTAAAGTAATCACATAGGCTCCAACCACCATCTGCACCATACACATTCAATATTCACCGTATCTTTGACATATGAATTAAATTTGGTTAAATGATTTTAGTCCTTAAATTTTGATGTAAAATTAAAACTCATTTATATCTCAAATCTTTATATAATTTAGTTTTCAAACTTCAAAATTAATTAGATGTAATTCTTCCAACATAATTTTTTTTTATGTGTCAAATGGTCTTTCAAACTGATGTTTGAGTTATTTACATTTTTGACACATTTCAACTCAAATGTCAATCAAAATGTTATTTAACATGTAAAAAAAACTAATATCTTTTGATTGAAAAAAATTATGTTTATTCTTTTTTAAAGTTTAAAGATTAAAATGAATCAAAATTTAAGATAAAACGTTCAATTTCATGTCTAAGTTTAAGAACTAGGTACATGTTTAATCCACTAAATTTTAACAATAATATAATAATATAAAGATATGAAACACCAAAATAAGTGACGTAGGATTACAAATGGAGACACGCCAATATGTTTAAACAGAAATGTTTAGAATGCAAAATGGAGCAAAAGGGGAACGGAAGGGATGACTAGAGCATTGACACAAAGTAGCACAAGGTCCAAGTTCACCAAATAAGATAAATGAAAAATTGAAGATTCATTTATAGCAAGAAGTGAGAAAGAAAACAAATCAAATATAGTAATAAGACTTTGAACGAGAATTAAAAGAAATATAAATAGACGAGACACCCAACATAGAATATCTTCCTTACAAATATTTCAATACACTTTTACTAAAAGAATTTCATAAATTAAGAAAGTAAAAGAAATATCTCTTTAAATAAGTACTTCAAATCTTAAAAAAATTGAATTATTTGCTAAAGTTTTTTTTTTTTTTAAAAAAGTTAAACTTTTTTAATATTGTTTTAGGGGGAATAGTACCATGACCCCATTTTTATGAAAAGTTTGAAAAGAAAATAAAAGTTGTACCTGAAAATTTATTTATTTTTATAAACTTTACCAAATAAAATCCCGAAAAAAAAATCTCAAAAATGAAAACGGAACCACATAACATGATAAAAGATTCTTCTTCGTATCATGACCACGTTTGATTTCTCCTTCAAAAGCAAAATCATTATCTATTTTATACTCACCTTGATCCCACCTTCAAACTTTGAAGTTTTGTTGGTAGCACCAACTAACTTTTGAACGTGGCCTTCAACGTTAGGATGGAGGGAAGAAATAATATGGAGATTTTTAATTCTTCAAATTTACACAAAAAAATTATGATCCTCATAAAAAGATATGTTCATTCCTCACCTCAATTGATGGGGCACTTGTGTTCATACAATATTTGATTTGGTAACATGTCTGTTACTTCAAACTCTCAAATGTTTTTATGACCTTTGACCAAATTTAATGTTTAATAATGCCTCAAATTAGGTTGCCTCCAAAAAAATAATACATGTAGAAATAAATTATCAATGTTTTACACAAATCATAGAGTTATCAAATTTTTGTTTTCAGTTTTTTAACGAGATAAAATGTGTATCGATGTTAGAGAAATACAAGTAATAAAATAATAAGTAAAAAAAAGTGGATGATTGATTTTATTTTGATGAAAACAAATGAAAAATAAAAACAAATACTTGAGGAAAACAAAAATCATAAAATAAAAATAAGTAAATATTAGAATCCTCTTAATTCATGTTAGGAATTCAAGTGTCACTCTAAGTTTTATATTGGGTAAAAATGAGAAAATAAAGTATTATATAAACTCATTGTCTTAAGGTTTTGAGTTGAAAATAGTATCAATGTATTTTGTGATTGGATTTAAATCTCATTAGTGTTGTATCTCCGATATTGGATCTCTCCAGAAAACCTCCTCTCCCTAAAGACCTAACACTTCCATTATCTCTCAAAGTTCGGTAACGGTTCAATTAATTTAATTTTTTGTTTTTGTTTTGCTCTCTATTCATTGAATTAACTTTTTATTTTTATTACAATGTTAATTTCACATTTTTTTTTGTGTGTGATTTCATTTAGATAATATATTATTTAAAAATATAATTTTTAACTTTATTAAATTAAATCATTATTATGACACATATTTAATTATTTTTATTTTTCCTAATATATTTTACTAGTTATTTATTTAATTAATATTTAAGATAATAAAAAAATAAATACAGATATAATATTTTTTTTTATAGAAATGAATATAAGACAGCACTTATTAAATATACAAGTTAGAATAAATATAAAATTGTATTAATAAATAATACAAGTTAGAATAAATATAAAAATCATGTCTTCTTTTTTCCTACTCCTTTCTCCTACTTACCAAATAAATAAGTGCAATGATGCTAAAATAAAAATATTATTCCTTATTTAAGTTACTAAATACCAGTATTTAGCCTTTATACTTTATCATTTCAACGCCTACCCTAACTGTGATCATTTTACATTACAAGGATCAAACTCAAATGTTGTTTGGGAAATTTAGGAGCTAAGATAAGATTTTTTTAATAATTAATTGAGTATATTATCTTTTCTTTTTTTAAGATAATGATATTTTGACTTACTTTTTTATTCATTTTTAACTTATCATTTCAATCATCTTTCAATTTTTTATTTTAATTTTTTAATTGTATAATGTAATTACTAAAAATGATTGGAGTGATAAATTAAAAAGGAGTGAAAAAAATAAGTTAAAATATAATTATTCTTTTTTTTATCATGGTGTACCACTCTATTACTATTGGAGTTCAGTTGCCAGAATATTTGGTGTCGTCCAACCATTTTTTAAGATAAAGATAAAAATTATGGTTTCTATAGATCCAACAACGACCATACTTTCTATGATTTTTTTTTATAGAAATAGCATGGTTTCCCTTTAATTTGACCCACATAGCATATTGCATATAAAAATTACTTATATAGCACAGTTTTGATTTGCAAGTGAGAATTCGATTTTAAGGGACCCGAATTCTAACCTGTTATGGTTCATTTTTTTTTAATTCCTCAAAATTTGGTTCCTTGTTAATTTTTATCATTATTCAAGTTACATTTTATTAGAAAAATCATCTCTTCCAAAGCTTTTAACCTATTTAATCCTTAATTTTATCTTATTTTTGTAAATAAATACATTTTGATTATATTGATCTAAATATATCATTAATCTCCATTTTTGTATCTATTTATAGATTGGAAGCTTTGTTCCAAAAATCCAGATAAATGAGTGATCCGGAATAGCAAGAAGAAGAGCAAAGATGTCAACAGGAAGCGTCTGGCGACACAAAGCCAGCGCCAGGCGCAAGAGGCCGTCACCGTCAGGCGCCAGCCAAGCGCCACTATCGCTCACCGCCTAGCGGAACCTGGACACCGTCGGGCTGTAGATGCAGAGCTTGCCCACTGTTTGATAGCTAACGCCTGGTGGTGAGAGGCTTCCGTTAGGCGCCAGTTTTCGCTGATGTGTCAAGTTGATCCTTTTTTCTTCTGTTTTCGTGAGGGAAAAATCATCTTTGGCACTGGGAGGCGCGAGCAAACCCGTTTTGGAGAGCTTGTAGGTGTGCTAGGGCTTGTGGGAACGGCTCCTTCTTCCTCCTTGTATCTCTTTCTCTTCCATTTCTTCCATTTGCAAGCTTGAGCTCTCCATGACAATGGAGAGCTAAACCCATTTTTGTTGGGGTTAGATGTAGCCACTGCACTCTTATGTAATTGCAATGCTTTGAATTTATAAATGCCTCTTTCATTGAATGCTAGTCTTCTTGTTTCTTCACTTAATGTTTGCATTGATTTAGCCATCCATTGCATGATTTTTGGTTCATTGGGTGTGGAAATATCTTTTGATACCTTGATTTGGAACAAGAAAACTCAATGGAGCTTACCTAGGAATGGGGCTTGACCCATTGGTTGTATTAAACCCTAGTGCATAAAGCAAATTTGCTTATTAAGAGTTCAAGGAATTTACTCTTAATAAGAAAATTTAGGCTCAATCCATTAAGGAATTAGGGTTTGAGTCAAATTGTGGGTTAGCATTAGCATATTAAGGTAGAGGATGTGAAATTGTAGTTGCATGAAAGCATAGTTGGTGAATTCTAACCCCGACAATATCAATTCATATCATTTCTAATCTTTTCCATTCACTAAGTGCCTCTAACTTCCAAAGTTCAATTTTAATCATTTATGCAAAATTTAATTTCATACAATAAACTCAAAATATGGATTCATTATTTAGTTTAAATTAGTCACTAATTACGCAATTATTTAGTATACATGAGTCTCTTAGGAAACGATATCCCGCTCTTTCCGGTTACTACTTACGCGACTTGGTACACTTGTCAAAGTCATAACACCTAGGAATTCGAATTCTAACATGGGTTAATTTTTTTCGTTTTTTTTAAAATGATTGAATTAGAATTTTTGAAATTTTTTTAAAGGAGATAAATTTCAAAATTTAGATTGATTAAAATATTGTTAAACAATATTGTTTTAAAAATAAAGTCAACGACCATTAACTACATTTATTAAACCTAAAATTATATTGAAAACAATTATAATTAAACAAATTTTAAAAAGAAATATCGAAGTAGAAAAAAGGTTATAAATATATTTAATAAAATATAATTATGTGTAAGAAGTGAAAAAAATATTGCAAATTTGTAAAAAAATAATTTAAAAATGAAGAAAATTACTAAAATAATTTAAAACCATTTTATTATTGTATTTTAATTAATTTTTTTATTTGTTTTTAGTTTATGTAAAATAAGTAACAATAAAAGATAATAATAAAAGATATACCATTGAATTGAATTAAGGATAAATTTATTGAACACAATTAGAAGTACAACATAAAGTAAGTGGTTCTATGTGGGTCATCTAAGTGCAGGGTTGTTAAGACATGATTTATTGTGTGTCCTTCAGATCTATAATAAGAACATTTTTTTTATTGTCTTTCTTCCCTAATGTTCATCTCAGTCCTAATTCTACTTGATTTAGGACGACCCTTCTCACTCCCAAACCATATTCTGCATTCACCATCAAAGTTATACTATGGAGGACTTCTTAGACAGACAGGCATCACAGATAGTCCGTATGGTTATGAACTATACTTTAGATCAGACACTACTGTGATGATGTCAATTCCCCACAATTTCACCTTTGATGAGCTTCAACACAAAATAACACAGAGAATAGATTGTGAGAGTCGTTTCGTAATAACTCATATTGACTACCTTCATCCTGTGAGGGTAATCGACAAAAAACTTATCCATGATACGGCTGAAATCAAAACAGATAGTGATGTTGCACAAATGATCAAGCGGTGAAAACAAATTCAACATTTGGACCCGTCTGTGACACATCCTAACACTTGGTAATATATTGAATTGTTCATCCCAGCAACATATTTACGTCCACCTAATAGAGATCCATGTTGTGTGAAATTTAAAAATTCATTCCATCAACACTAGTTTAGTTAGTTTTATTTATAATTATATCAATTATGGTACTTGTAATGTCTTTCAATAAATAAATATATTTTATGTTCAATTATACTTTATGAATTTCAATTAAAAAACATATATATTACAAAAACAAAATTTCAAATTAAACAAAACTAATTACTTTCAACCAAAATTTTAATTGTTTATTTATTAGGATATTTAAAAAAAATTAACTATATATTTAAAGTTAATAACTACTATTTTTATTTCACCATATAACAATAAATGTTACATTATTAATTTGTGTGAAAAAATAAGCACTTTATTAATAAAATTCTTATAAAGAAATCAAAGTACAAAAATATAAATAAAAAATAAATTCATACTTTCACATACTTTTTTAATCTTAAATATTTAATAAACTTAAAAAAATAAATAGTACAACAACACCTTAAACATTATACATTAATTTTTTTTACTTTTGTTACCTCTATTATAATTCATAATTTTTTTCCAAATTCACTATTATAAAAAAGATTACTCAACAAATTAAAAAAAATATTAAATTTACTTTTATATTTCTAAATTACACCTAAAATAACTTAATACACAATACTATATCTATTTTTATCTCAACAAATTAAAAAAAAAACATTTATTTTTTATTTTTCCAAATAACACTTAAAATAACTAAAAACATAATACTAAATTTATTTTTAATTATATTTTTTTAACCTCTAATCAATATTTTATTTAAAAACGAAAAATAAAAAAAAAATACACCTAAATCTATTTTTTCAAAAAAATTCAAATATCCTAATTCTAATTCATTTTAAAAAAATGTCAGAATTTGAATTCTAGAACCAAATTCTGAATAGAAAATTAAAAAAAAAAATTGTAATTAACAGGCTAGAATTCGAGTTCCTAGAACCGAATTCCCACCTGCGAATCAAAATTGTGCATAGGTAATCTTTATCCACAATATACTATCCTCTTAATAAAAAAAAAAAGAAATTGTGTGTAAAAAAAATATACTTTCTACACCTCCCGTGAGTATACCTCTTTTCTTCTTTTTTACATTTTATTTTTCAAATGTTGTTTAACCACAAATTTTCCTTTATTGTTCTCTAAACCTTTGCATCTACTTCTCATCTTTTTTTCTTCTTTTTTTTTTTTCTGAATCTCCATCAATAAACACACACTGCATTGCATATATGTTTTTCACTAATGCACCTCTCATTCACTGGCATCCCTCACCCACTCTTTCAACACACTCTCAAAATTCTCATTACAATAATATGCACACAATTTACGTGAGAATAAAACCCTCTCTGGAAATTTTCTGAAAAATGGTTAGAAAGGTATATTTAACAATATTGTCTATTTTTTTCCACTTTATCATTTATATTATCACTTTCCTCCTAAACATTTTGTTCCTTTTATTACCGTGCGGAATGCATACATAAAGCATATGTTGGATATGTTAAAGATATCTTTGAATTCTCTGTTACGTGTTTATGTTAAGATTTATATTATAAGTTTCTGATATTTTTTTTATTATATTATTATTTGTTGTTTGTATTTTCTCTTTATATACAAACATGTGTAAATGGATTTATTATCATGTTTTCAATAAAATATTTTTCTTAAATTTTCTTTTATTTGTGTTTTATCAAATACTAACACACTAACATGAACTTTTCATATATTATGCCATTACTTTTCCTTTACTGTTTTACTCGTGACAAATTTTGTTTCTTCTCACCGTTTGTTTTTTATATCTTTGCAAAAAAATTAATGTGTTTATTTTTTTATATATCTTTCTTTTGTTAATAACAATTATCAATAGTGGAAATTGAAGAAAAAAACAATGTGTTTATTTGTTGTATATATGTTTCTTGTTGATAGTAATCATCAATCATGAAAATCTATTGTAAATTTTTTAGCAAGTGAAACATGCTTATATATAAAATTAAAAAAAAAATACAAACAACAACAAATAATAACGTAATAAAAAATTATAATATAAAACCTAATATAAACTTATAACAGAAATCTTGAACACCTTTGTATAAGAGGAACATGTTTATGCCTTGATTCATAGGTGGATTGTGATCAAGTGGGGTTCTCGAAAGGAATCTGGGAATTAGTTCTTACAATACAATGGAGGTTTATATAGGAAAAAGAGGTATAAATGCATGGATAAGGATAATTGTATTTGTCATGATTTATTCCTTATGGTTACGTACAAAGAGTATACAATTTATAACACACAATATTGTTGTGGTTTTACACCATGGCTTCAAGGTGTGTAACATTTGTGTTTGGGCCTTTTTTTTCCTATTTTTTAGGAATTTCTGTGGGCCTTTAGGAATTTCTTTGGGCCTTGTTTTTGGTTTATGTGCTTATTATTTTGGTCTTAATTAATTAGATTAATATGTAAATTTTGGGATTTGCTATAAGTGCAGGTGGACTCAATTAAAGTTTACTGGGTTAATTTGTTTAATTTATCAACTCATTTATAATTTAGATAATCAGGTTAGATAATTAAAAAATATTATTATACCTTTTATCATCAGGTTTTGAATTTTTATAAATTAACATATATAATAATTATTAAAATATTGAGCTGTAAAAAAATGAATCATACATACATGTATCTAACGTGTGGTGTGCTCATAATACTCATCTGACAATATGACAATGTTTATATGTTTTTTTACTTTAAATTGTGTATTTATATAGAAAAAATTAGAAGATGGATTATGTCTGTTATCATTGGGATTGATTGAATTGAACAAGTTTTTGAAATTCACAAACTTTCTATCTATTTAGATGAAAGTTAATTCAATAACACAACTCATCAAAAAGCATAACTGATTTATTTTGAGTTGAAAAGGTTAAAGGATAGGTTGTAATAAGTGAGCTTAGAAGATTGTTTAAAGAGTAGAAATGGTTTTATAAATGATGTTTGAATATTTTATTATAATAAAATATTTAATTACTCCCATGGTCTTTATTTTTGTTGAGAAGTGTCCAGTCACTTTTTTAGTTTTTTTTTTCTCAATTTGGTCATCACTTGTTTAATCTGATTTAATTTGATCTTTATTTTTTTTTTAATTGATTCAATTTGATCATTGTCGTTAGTATTTTACAAATAATGATAAAATTAGTGTTACGTGTCAATTTGTAATTTTTTTTTTTTACAAGTGCCACTTCTAAAAGTGTTAATTAGTCCAATGACCCTTTGACTTGTCTCATCCTTCGTTAAGACCCCCTTTAAGGAAACCCCAAATGAGAGGAGACAAAATGTTCATAATCAAATTCATAACATAAAAAAAATGCTCAAATTATATATATATATATATATATATATATATATATATATATATATATATATATATAT
>Ga0099822_1000066_pt1 | contig 56199 bp, 24 predicted proteins | sample CowpeawhiteBW_FD_76839 | JGI IMG/M metagenome (GOLD analysis project Ga0099822, IMG submission 76839) | Root nodule microbial communities of legume samples collected from California USA - Cow pea white BW | ecosystem: Host-associated > Plants > Roots > Nodule | place: USA: California | collected... | reverse complement strand
CAGTAAATTTGTGAAATAGACAAGTTGTGTTTCAAGTATGTAATTTGTTGAATTGCATCAAATTAGATTGAAGATCAGAGAATAGATAATGTTCATCAGTGTATATGATATAGAGAGAGTCAACTCCTTCAGGCTTGCTCTAACACTAGACCCTTGCATTGTTTTGCTGGTAGACATGGCCAAACAATGTTATTTCCCCATCTAATGGGACAGAAAAAGAGGCAAACTTTGCCGTTCTACGAGATTTCCATTTTTCGTATTGCAGTGCCACTCCTTTGTCTGCATCCAGCTGATTTGGAACTTAATTGATTCGATATTTTTGAGAGGGGCATCATTAATAGAATCACAATTGTTTTTCTTGTTTAGATTGTTTCCAGTTCTTGGAATTTTTTTTTTCTTTACTGCTAAATAAATAATGAGTTGATTGATTGATTCTTGTTCTGCTTCCTGATTTCTCTGATCCTGGGCTCGACAAAATAATCGGACATAGGATAGTATTTTTTGGTGTTTAAGAATTCAATTAATTGACATGATGGTCCTAAACTTGAGTTTTACTGTTTCTTTGCACACTCGCTTTAAAGGAGTGTTACATTAGGTTCAAATCGGTGAATCAGCTCTACGGAATTGAGTTAAGTTAGATAGGGTTAGAAAAAATCCAATTTATAAACGGATTTGAGTCACAGAGTTAAATGAGTTTAAGATGGATTAATTCATAATTTACCAACATTGATTTTCTTATATTTGTTTATTATTTGTAATTATGAAAGTTGACATTTTTTTTATTTTATTTTTAAGGACTATGATATTATTTAATAATATAATTGAATGGTTTAATACTTAAGTGAGTCGATTTATTTAATTACTAATTTATGCTTGGCTCGTTTATAAAGTTTCTGACTTCCTAAATAAAGAATGTTGGTGTATATTTTTAGCAAATTTTTTGTACCATTATACTTTTAATTGAAGTTTAATAAAAATAATAAAATGTTGCAAGTTTTAGTTTTTTTTTTTAAATTGTTATCAAGAGATGTCTTATATATTATATATTATACATGATTTTTTTCCGTCAGTTTTTCTCCTTCATTTTAAAATGTGATAAACTTTGTAAAAGAGACAAACATAAACCTTGTTATATAGATAATATTATTCTTTTACTAATAAATTTATAATTCACGATAATTAAGAATTATAATTAAATCATTTGATACTAATAGTTTTATTTTTAAAAGTATTTTTTCTAAAATATGTTTCCTTGAAATTTGATTTGATATTAACAATAAAAAGGACAAACATCAACTAAATGAATTCTTTCTATAAACAAATTTATTAACTGAGGTATAATCAGTTGTTATTTAATTTCGAATAAATGTAAGTTTAATGACTTTAATTATCAATAAAAAGGCCAATGAAAAAATAAATAAAAAGGAAAGGGGATTGCGAATTGAAATACAGTGACATAATCTAAGAAAGTGCTCGGATGACTTAAATATTTTCTTTATTTCCAATAATTTTTCAAATTAAGTGGATAAGATTTCATACTTTTTTTTTCACTATGACATGAAAAGAAAAACATTTAGTTCATAGTTGAAAATTTTATACTCATACATAGCATGACACTGACCACAGTTATTTCTCTCTTCATTTCATTTTATACGTGGTTTTTGTTTTCTCACAAAAAAATTAATAAAATGAATACGTTTTATAACTACAAATATCTATATTTTTTTCAGTTCCATTTTGTATATTTATTATGCAATTAAACAGGTGATAATTACATTTTTATTGTAAAACATCTATTTACAAATACAGAAAATACTAATAGCTGTTTTGTTTTTGTTTTTTTTTTAATTTGTAATGTATTGATAATTTTTGAACGATATTATCTTCATGTACTTTAGTCTATGATTATTATCGGAGTAATCTAATAATAATTAGATCCAAAAAAATAAATGCCATTATGAAAAATTATAAAAAAAATTAAAGACCACGTAAAGGAGTATTATTCTTGGTTAAATATTGCTGTTAGAAAAAAAAACATGTATTTTATTTTTAATTTTGATCAATGGACTATATTCTTCTTGTATTATTTTGGGTAGAAAATCATATTAAAATACCTAAATAGCAAAAATGGAAGAGAAAATTGGTATCAGCGTAAACCAGAAAAACAACCTTAACTCGTGTTTCATGTAAAACCCCATCATTCTCAGCTTCGATTTTTAGAAGGAAAATTGAAGACGAAATGCTGAGAAGAGTGTTGCGCCAATGTTACTCACTTCATCGTCCCACAGTGCCGCGCCTCTATCGAAGGTTCTGTTCTTCTCCTTCAGAGACCACCGCCGCCACAATCTCCATTGACCGTTCTACCCTTTACAATCCACCTGGTACTCTCTTCAATTTTCCCTCATTTCCTTCTTTATTTTATTATACTCACTCAAATTCTCGTTCTCTCTTCTGCCAGAGCATACTCACCACCCAACTTCTGATTCTGAGCTCGTCAAGCACCTCAAAGGCATCATCAAGGTTTTATCTTATTCCATTCAATTTTTGTATCATAAAAATCGAGTCTTTAACATTTGGGTTTCGTCGATTTTAATTTATGTTACTCGTGATCATCAGTTTCGTGGAGGGCCTATTTCCCTTGGCGAGTACATGTCCGAAGTTTTGACGAATCCTAAAGCTGGGTATTACATCAATCGAGATGTTTTTGGAGCAGAGGGTGACTTTATCACCTCTCCTGAAGTTAGCCAGATGTTTGGTGAGGTGAGGTGAATTATCTTCATTTATTGGACTAGAAAGTTTGTGTAAATTTCTATATTTCTAAGAAAAGAAAACCAAGTGAAAAATGAAATAGTATTTTCTTAAATCTCTTAGAAAAACTACGATGGAAATTTTCTTACAAATTAGTTTATTGGTAAGTTAAATTTTACAGAGAAACTCATTTTATTTTATTTTTCTTGTCTTATTCTCCTATTGAAGTGTATGTATAGAAATTTATCTAAGCATAGTTAAGGCTGGTTGAGGTGTCATGACACAATTTGGATTCTCTGGTTTTTTCTGTACTGGTACGTGTCTTCAACAAGATACACTTATGAAAATTGATTTCGATGTTTTAAAATATATTAAAAGATTTTTAAAACACCAGCATCAGTGTGTTTATAACACTCAACAAAAGACAATACGAAAAAACACAGCAGAGAATCTCGATTCATCATGACAATGATTGTAATTCTAATACCTTGTTTTCTCAAACACAGATGGTTGGTGTCTGGGTGATGTGTCTTTGGCAACAAATGGGCCAACCTCAGAGAGTAAATCTGGTTGAGCTTGGCCCCGGACGAGGAACACTCATGGCCGATCTCCTTCGCGTATGATGATGTACTTTTTGCTTGAATTTCTGTGTAAACCTCTTGTTTACATTCTCAACTACATATGAAAGTTTTTAATTTCTTATAGGGTGCTTCAAAGTTTAAGAACTTCATTGAGTCATTGCATGTGCACTTGGTGGAATGTAGTCCAGCACTGCAGAAGCTTCAGCACCAGAACTTGAAATGTGTTGAGGAAGAGAATGCTTCTCAAGATAGTGATATAAGAACTGCCAGATCTTTGTTTGGCACTCCTGTATCGTGGCATGCAATGCTAGAGCAGATTCCATCAGGATGTATGTAATGCTTTTCCAATGAAAATAAAATTTTGGGCATAAAATATGGTGTGCAACTTCTTATATGAAATTTCAATTCTGTTCTGTGTTACATTAAAACATCTTATTGAACTGTATGTAAAAATGCCCTGACCAAGTTATTGCTTTTGTTGTGCTCCAGTGCCAACAATTATAATTGCTCATGAGTTCTTTGATGCCCTACCAGTCCACCAGTTTCAGGTAATAGAATGCTTGTGCTATTAAGCTGAATTAAAACTAAGAACATCTATCAAGCTGCAAAATTAAGATTTTAGATTCGAAATTCTCCAATTTTTTGCTTTCAAATGTTTCTTCCACAGCTATGTTTACTTTTTACCTTTCCATCCACAGATATGTTTTGCGACAGATAAGTTTGAACCTCGACTGTTGCAACTTGCACCCCCTTTTGTTTAAACAATTCCAAATTTCCACCATCTTCCTGCTTCAAATGGGATTTTAGCTTGGCAAAATTCATAGTTTTAGTTCCTTAATGTCCATTAGAATAGAAGTTATGTCATCTTATACCTTGTATACGTTTTGTAAAAGAATGAAATCCGAGTTCTCTGCCAATTCCTACCATTTCTATATTGCTCTTGGTGTTACATTCTTTGAAGCGTGATTTCTTTGTCTGGGCTCTGCAGAAAGCATCTCGAGGCTGGTGTGAGAAAATGGTTGATGTGGCAGAAGATTCACCGTAAGTATTGTAATATAATCTACTATTTTGAATTGTATTTCTTCTGGGTTTAGTGTATTGATTGATATTTCTTACATATATCGGATAGGTTTCGTTTTGTTCTTTCTCCACAGCCAACACCTGCTACTCTCTATCTATTAAAGCGGTTGAAATGGGCTGCATCTGAGGAATTTACGGAGCTCAATCAAATTGAGGTTTGTCCCCAAGCCATGGAGTTGACCCAAACCATTGTTGACAGGATAAGTTCTGATGGTGGAGGAGCTCTGATCATTGACTATGGCTTGAATGGAGTAATCTCAGACAGTCTCCAGGTCTAGCATCTTTCTCATCTTATTCTTAGAAGTGTTGTTTTTCTAGTTTTACTATCTTCTGTATTCCAAGTGTAGTATCCCTTATCTTACCTTTCCTCTTTTGTTACTACCATGGAAATATTAGCATAAGCAAACAAGTTGGTTTATGTCTCAAGTAAAAATAAAAAAGTTGAGCACCCTATAAGATAAAAGATCCATAAATTCATAGTCTTTAAGGTTTTGGGTTGAAGGTGGTATTATATGAGTTGAACTCAGGTGTCATTTGGTGTTGTGTCTCTTAAATGAATTCTGCCCTCTTGAAAAACCTATCAAGAGGGTGGGTGATGGAACTCATATGGTCAAAGATAAGGTTGTTAAACTTGAGAGTGTCCATAAATTGAAGTTTCTTTTATGCTGGTAATTGTCATGTACAATAAGACTAATATCTGAGTGGATCATTCAGATGGATATTGTAGTTGATATATTATACATAGATTGTCTTTCCTCCCTCTTGCTTTCTTTTATGGTGTTTGGATTGATGCAGGCAATTCGGAAACACAAGTTTGTGAATCTTCTAGACAATCCTGGATCAGCCGATCTCAGTGCATATGTTGATTTTGCTTCCATTAGGCATTCTGCACAGGAAGCTTCGGGTATGCTCCCAAATGTTTTTAGTTTTAACAACCCGTATAGTGATTAGAATCAGATATCAGAAGTGTCAAAAAACTAATTTGGTAACACATGCAGGCGAAGTGTGTATTCACGGGCCAATTACTCAATCTCAATTTCTTGGTTCTCTTGGAATAAATTTTCGTGTTGAGGCGCTCCTTCAGAACTGCACGGAGGAACAAGCTGAAGCCTTGAGAACAGGTTACTGGCGCCTTGTTGGTGATGGTGAAGCTCCCTTTTGGGAAGGACCCGATGAAGGTGTTCCGATTGGTATGGGTACTCGCTACCAGGCAATGGCTATAGTCAACAAGAACCATGGTGTTCCAGTTCCTTTTCAGTAACTCTAAAACCCTAATCAAACTAAAATCTCCATCGTTTTGGCTTCACCAACGTTTGAACCCAGATCAACTTTTGGCACATCTGATTCCTATAATTTTTTCTTCTATTTATTTATATAATTTTAGATTAATTTTTATAGCTGTTTGGTTTACTTTGTGTTGAAAGAGTTACTCGATGAAACGTTATCGCAGCAATTATAATAATGCGAGCATTTCTGTAAGTTAGAAAAGGATCCCTATGCATGTCAAAAGAGCTGCTGTAATTGGAAGTTAATTGTTCTTCCTCGCCATAAATCTTTGTTTTAAAAGAAGATTGAAAGAAGAAAAAGTGTTCAAATTCAATAGTTTGGATAAGTGAAATTAAAGAGAATTTAAATTTGTAGGACTATTTATTGTAAATTATAATTTTGGTGTTTTTTTTTTTCAAAAATGTAAAGGAAATGCAGACTTTTTCATTGTTTCCTGTATAAATATCTGTTCTTAAAGTTTGCCAAAAATATAGTTCAAGACTTCAATGAAAGAATTAGAAAACTTACCATATCCGATGCACTTAAGTTCACGAATCCTACCACACAATCACAATAACTTCAAAAATAGTTTTTAAATAAGATATAAATTAACTTTTAAAATATTAATAACAATAAATAAAATATTATGACATATATTATAACAGTTTAAACAATCATAAAAATTGTAAAATTAAATATAACTTTCCATCAACTAGACATTTCTATAATCTTCAACTGCATTGGGTGGAGAATTAAGACATGCTGAAAACCTAAATTTAACAATCATCTTAGCTCAAGATTTGTTCCAGAGCACACAAATAAAACAGAGATTACAAATTGTAAAGAATAAAAGGACAAAGTGCAACTAGAGATCGAGTATCTTCTAAAAATGTGAAGAATGGAGAGAATTCTACATTACTAATTAAACATCATAGTCCCAGACACAGATAAAGTAAATTTTATCCACATGTTTTGGATTATGATTTTTAAACGCCAATTTCCAATTCTCAATTCAGTTCATAATTTGAGTGATATAAAAAAAACCTGCACTGGTTTACCTCGTTTCCACAAACACCTGAGCTGCACAAAAAAAATTAGATAAACAAAAACTCATACTTTCCTCATTACAGATAAAATTGAAATCCAGACTAAATGAAATGAAATTGCAGTGTACTCAACTACATCAAAGCAAAAACATGAACTCCTAAACAATGGCAATCTTGGCACCAGCTTCTTCAAGTTGCTTCTTCGCATCTTCAGCTTCTTCCTTTGAAACCCCTTCTTTGAACTTCTTCGGCAACCCTTCGATGAGCTCCTTCGCCTCCTTCAGTGCCAGGCTCGTCAACGCTCTCACGGCCTTAATCACGGCGATTCTCGCATTGCTCGGCACATCTTCGATCACGACGTCGAACTCCGTCTTCTCTTCCACCGCCGGCGCCGCATCCGCAGCGGCACCTCCGGGAGCCGCGACGGCAGCCACGGGAGCGAAGGACGCTGCGGAGACCCCGAGCTTGTCCTGGAGGAAGTCCACGAGGACCTTCGCCTCCTCCAGGGTGAGTCCGGCGATTGCGTCGCCGAGGTTTGTGATTTTCTCCGGCGCTTCGACGGCAGAGACGACGACGCGTGCCCGGCGCGTGGCGGTGGTAGCGCGGTGGAAGATGTTGGGGAATTGGATGGAGGGTTTGGCGGAGAGGTGCGTAGGGTAAGAGGAGGGTGTAGGATAAGATAGAGAGCGAAGGGTAAGGGTTGTTAAAGTCGTTGAAGCCATTTTTGTGATGAAAAAGGTTTGTGAGGTTTGGGATTTGAGGGAGAGAAGAAGAAAAGTGATGCAAATTGAAGTGAACACTGAAGATATGAAGATAGGATAAGGGGATTTTGAAGGGGTTGGTTATGGAGGGGTTCACGTTGCTCTTACCATTTTACCCCTCACTCTTAACTGTTTCTGGTCAATATAAGGGTGAAAGTTGTAAATTTGTTTTTGAGGATAAATTGTCGGAAACCATTTTGATGAAAAAATTTTAATCTTCTTATTTTACTAAAAAAATATTATTTTTATTTTTATTTTTTTAAGTGATTATCTTTTAATTATTTTATATTCTAGTGTAAAGTTACTATTTTATAGGCGTGGGGTCACGGTTAAATGAAAATTTGGAGTGTCTTTTATTAGTTAAGTAATTAAAAATATTTAACAAATATAGAGTTCATCTTTCATATAAAATGCTCTGTATATCATAGATAGAGTTCATCTACACATCCTTTATAAGGTTTAACAATTTTTTGTATGGTGTTACTTCCTCTTGCTTTCTTTTATGGTGTATGTATTTTTACACAGGAAATTTAGAAACACAAGTTTGCGAACATTGACATTAACATTGATAGTATCAATTACAAAGCAATGTCCATTAACATTGATCACACTACAGTCAACATGGAACATAGCCATTGGTGATTGAACATCATTGTTCAAAGGTGATGAAGACAAGTTCATGGTGAGATATTAAGAAATTGCAGAGGGTGAGTTAGTGTAACTCAGTAGCGGTACTTGGTAGAGTAATCTTTAGGAGAAATGACAAGACCACGTCCCTTCCTCGCTCCACGGTACACTGTTTCGACAATATCAATGAACTCTTGCTTGTCTTTGAGAGGCCAGTTGATCTTATTGTTGTTTCCGGTTCCAAGGTCTATCATGATATGTTTGTTCCTAAAAAAGAACATAACAGTGCATGGGTCATACAACTCGTACATGGTGTTGAAATCAGGCACCTCGCTGATATCCACAACATAAATCACAGCGAAATTTTTAATCTTTTCAGCGACCGATGCCAGCACTTCATCCATCTGATTTCAACCCAAATTAATCCACGATGCCATCAGATAAAGAAAGAAATGTAGCAAGAACTGAAATTAGAAAGGAGATGGAGAAGAGTATATATATACCTGCATGCAGGTTTCATCCCAATCGTGGCCGAAGCGAATGACGACAACTCGTTCTTCTTCTGAGAGAATACACTGATCAACGGCCCAACCAGAGTGTAAATGTGGTAACAAGTAAGACATTATTTCTATCTCCTTCTTCACTCCTTCTTCATGCAATCTAATAATAATGTATTCTCTCACAGTCTAATGTATCTATTTCTATTTCAACCCACAAACGAACTGTCTAGAAACACCTTACACCTTCTACCTTCTTTCTTCCACAACAGATTCCATTCTTTATTCTACTCCTATTATTTGTCCCCAAAATAAATTTGGACACTAAGACAACAATAGACCAATATTTTGAAATATGCTCGGTGTAATAATGTCATCATCATAATTTTTAATAATGTCTTCTCAACTCTTGGTTTAATTAGTCGGAATATACACACTTTTGTTTTAATTAGTTAGACGATACATATTTTCGTTTGAATATGTCAATTTGGTACCTGTTCTCTAAAAATATATGAATTGAGTTCTAACTTTTGAAAAGTTATATCAATTAGGTCTCTTTCAAAACAAAAAATATTAACGCCGTTAATGATATTTATATTTAAAATGACTTACAAAATTAAGTACTGATTAGGTCTCTCTCAAAACAAACAATACTTACAAAATTAAATACTGATATTTATATTAAAATTTAGTGGTAAAAGTCATAAATAAAGTTAACGACATTAATAATTTTGTTCTGAAAATAACCTAATTGAGACACTCTTTCAAAAGTTGAAACTTGATTGACACCCTTTTAAAAACATATACCAAATTAACATATCTAAACGAAAATGGATACCGTCCAACTAATTAAATCTTACCTTAAATAATAATATTGTGTGTTTAACCCACATGCCTATATAGTTTCGGAGTCTGTCTTCAATAAAAACTGTAAAATTTTAAGACTTAACATATCCTTGACAAAATACTTATTTTCTTTTGCATCTCAAATTAAAAATTTACTATTTAATCTTAAAAAAATTACTCCATTTTGTCCAACTAATTTTATTTTATTCCCAAAAACATTATATAAGCAAATTAGTTAAAAAAGTTATTCCTTTGATGGCAAATAAAATCAATAATTTGTTAAAACCAAACCATATTTAAACCTTTCAAAAGTTTATTCCGGAATGGGATGATTGGATGATCTTTATAGCATCCAGATCCAACTACCCCATGTTTGTATCACAATCTCTTAAATTCACCTCACCAATCCTCTTAAATTTAAAAATCACTCCTACTGTTTGGCTAACAAATTATTCTCCAAATAAAAATATTAAGCATAGGTTTGCACAAGCTAGTCACCACTACTCACGAGTGAGTCCGAGAGCAGATGTTGCTTAAATCTACTCTTCAAGTTCATAATACTATGTGTTAGTGTTGCTTCAAACGCAAAAGGGGGAAATCTTCCAAATCTATCACTCTTTTCGTGGCTTAACAATTCTGCAAGTGATTTCTAACGTATGTGGGTACGATCTATACATAAGATCCCGGATTATTGAGCTTAGCACAACATGAAGTTCTTTGAAATAAACAAAAAACATTATAAAATGTGTTTGTCAAATGCTGGACACACAATCTAAGCCCATAAATTTCTGAGAAGAACGATAAAATGGATAATTAATCCAGCAAAACATAGCCATGACTTTCATCCCAGTTAACAGGTGAGAAGCTGAAACATATCTAACTCTCATGAAATCACGCAAAAAGAAATCTCTTATTTTACAGCCAATTTATTGAATTAATCAAGGTAAGGTTTCAACTAACAGCACACCCACAGCAACAGACACTTCAAGTTCGGTTCTTCCCATTCTTGGAGATCGTGCCTGCCAAGAAAAATAATACATGTTACTCGGCATTATATAAACTCTTCTCTGAACAAATTATTTCCCTAGTTCATTTTGGTAGAGACTTCTGGCTTCAGATGTATTTCTAAATCTCAATCTGTGCTCTCCAAAAGATGTTGTGTATGTGCTGAACAGGAACAAGTTAATAAATCACTCTTGTAAATGTAAAAATAGAGTAGAAATAAAACTTACGAGTGTTTTGTTTCATGAAATATTTCCTGCTATCATTACATTTCCTGAAAGTCATTTGTATATTCAATTTTTCATATTTTTAGAAACACAGTCTTCATTGTATCATCCATTTCCATTTCCTGTGTGTTTTCTTTCTGGCACAAATTCATAGTAAGTTACTTTCTTTAGACTTACTCTTCTTTCTCCACACTTCCTTCTACAATCATTTTCAAATTAAGAACTCCAAACTTCACAACACATCTTCCCCTGGAAAGACTGTCGATTCAAGTTTTAAACTATAGTGATTCTGCCAGCAATCACAGAAACTGAGTCACCCAAAATAGCTTACAAGCTTAACATGGAAAAACAGGAATAGCTTTACAACTTTGAAGTTGGCTTAAGCACCGAGAGCACAAGCAATCAATTGACATGCGCATAGGGCAACAGACCAAATAGTCATTATCTAGCTACAACTTTGACAAAAATACAATAATGACGACCCTTGTCGAAAAGACACCGTGATTTTAAATTTCACCCTGAAAAAGTTTAAGGGCAAGAGTACCACTCCTCATAGAGCTCAGTCGACCTAACAGTACAAATAAGAAGCGAAGGCCCAGTCTTCTTTGGTAGGCCATGACATGAGGGTTGCAATGAAGAAGAGATGTGAAATAAGAAAGTAAAACAAAATAATTCTTTACGATAACAAATATTGTACCATATTACATTATAAGAAAACCCATTAACAAGAAAAAACAATCTGTTTGCAAAAATCTAAAATTTTCAGGAATGCAAACTCCCATTTCTAGGTAAGAGAAAATAACCTTCCAAACATTTGTCTTACCATTTTATATTTCTAGAAAAAAGATGATAAAAAGTAAATGATAAAACCAAACAGCCTCTAAATGTCGATGCTTCATCAAAAGCGCGCACGTAAACCGTATGGAAACGAAAGAAAACGAATGATATTATTTTCCATCTCGAATTTGAAAACGGTTTTTTTATACTTTAAATTTCAAAAGTTCGTCGCATCAAGAGGTTTATTATGATATATCAATGATAAATACGAATACCAAACCAACTGTCGGCAACAAAATAGGTAATACATTAGCCATCGTGTAGTGTATGCATATTGCCCAGAACAAAATGTGAACCAATCCTAATTTTTCAACTAGCAACTAGGCTCAGCCAGCATTATAATTGTGTCTAGGGTATAATTTAAATAAAATGGGTGGGGTCATGTTGTAGGTTCAACAAACCCACACAATAACCCAGATTTAAAATGTCATCGTACGGTTTCTAAGATGCATCAGGTGTGAAGAACATACGTTGCATTGCAATACCAAAGAGTACGAAAGAAAGCAGGTTTTATGAAGTAATTCATAAACGGATTAATAACAGGCAAGGAAAGAGGTACCTAAGGAATGCTAATGGTCCTTGCCATGATCATCATGGTGACCCTCCCAAGGGTGCCTCCAGCCCTAGAAAAAAAAAATGAAACAACGTTATTGTAAGGGTGAGGATGAAACAAATTGAATGAATTACGAATCAGAGTGGTGTGTTACCAATACAACAGGAGCATCTTGCTTTGCCCTGTACAGTACCCAAAACCTGAAACAAAAAATCATAGAATCCATGAAATTAGGGCAAAAAAAAGGAGCATATGAACAGCGGAGAAGTGAAGCGAAAACTGACCACATGACCGCACACAAACCCTTGCCGGTGACGGTGTGCCATCGCTTCGGTTGATGAATGGTAACACCTTTGTAGGTTGTGCCTTCGCCGTGTCCTCCCATCTCTCTCCACCTCCTCAATCACGATTCTCGCGTCGTTGCAGATCGAGTGAACCCTCTCGCCCCCGATTACACAAGATCCCTGTTATTTGAGTTCCCTTCTTTACCCTTACTTCAATTTTTCTTTACTTTCCATCACTGACTTTATAAACGGTGCGCTTTATTCAGAAACTATGATTTATCAATTTTCGAAATTAAAAAGATGTTTTCTAAAAATAAAAGTTTACTAATTTAAAAGGATTTTGAATTTTGAACTACAATATTTAGGAAATTTAAGAAATTAAAATCATTTTCAAACTTTCCATCTCAAACGTAAAAAAAAAATGTTTATCATTGCTATGTTAACAACTTTGTAATTAAAAATTAGTGTACTCAAAATTATGTCTAGTGTTACTTAAACATTTTTATCATTGTTATTGTGTGTTCTTTTCTTTTTTAGGGATTTAAAGATAACACTGACTGGAGTTGGAAATAAAGTCTCTGAAAAATTGTGAAATAATTTAATTAATGAGATAGATTAAAAATTTATTTTAATAGAAGTAATAGATAGATTATCATATTATTTTTTATATAAAAAGTAGTATAAATTAATATTTGTATGAGTTATATTTATTTTGTTAATTTTTTAATGTTTAATTATTGTTTTGGTTTCTATTTTTGTTCAAAGGTTTTAAATTGGTCTTTCAGTTTTTTAAGTTTCAATTTGGTTCTGATTTTTAAAAAATTGATGCAATTTGATCCTTTTTCATTAAATTTCTTGTAGCGAATCAATGGTTTTTTTATCAAGATTGACGTTGTGATTATGTTAATTACATCAATAAATCAAATCATCATTATTAACACCTTCAATCTTGATGAAAAATTAAAAAATCTTATCCATTTCAATAAATTAACGTAAATGACCGAATTGTATTTACAAATTGGAACCAAATTAAAAATTAAAGAAACTGGATGACCAATTTTACATTTTTGAAAAAAAATGAACGAAATGAATAATTAAACTTGTTTTTAAATTTAAGATACAATTTTGGTCATTTTAAAAGATTTATTTATGATTTATTTTTATTTTTCATCATTTTAGTGATTCTATTTTAATAAATCAGTATTTGAAAATATATATATATATATATATATATATATATATATTCTTTTGCATGATTCTTTAGTTTTTATTTTAATTGGCTAAGTTATTTAATGACAGACGAAAATATTAAATATAAATTTAATTGGACCAAAATATAAAAACTACAAAAGTGTGATACTTAAAATTTAACCAAAACTATATTTTTTCTAAAATTTAAAGACTAAAATTGTTTAAAAAAAATACAAAACCAAATTTATGAATAAAAATTAAAAAGATTCAAATTTATAACTTAGTCTAGTTTATAAATTGGATTGTACTACGCATAAGAAAACTTGTATAGTTTTGAATCACATGTTTTTTTTTATCTGAAATATTCCTTAATTTTTCAATTAAAATAAATAAGATTGTTTTAAAAAGTAACATTTTGGAATCCCCATAATATAACCATCTATTGGATTTTACAACAAATAACAATAACTAGTAATTATGAATTTATAAGTTAGTCTAGTTTATAATTGGATTGTACTACACATAAGAAAACTTGTATAGTTTTGAATATAGTTTTCAAATGTTTTTTTATATGAAATCTTCCTTACTTTTTTAATTAAAGTAAATAAGATTGTTTTAAAAAAGTAACATTTTGGAATCCCCATAGTAGAACTATCTATTGGATTTTACCACAAATAACATAACTAGTAATTACGAAATTATAAGTTAATCTAGTTTATAATTGGATTGTACTACACATAAGAAAACTTGTATAGTTTTGAATATAGTTTTCAAATGTTTTTTCATCTGAAATATTCCTTACTTTTTTTAATTAAAACAAATAAGATTGTTTGAAAAAGTAACATTTTGGAATCCCCATAAGAGAACTATCTATTGGATTTTACTACAAATAACAATAACTATTAATTATGAATTTATAAGTTAGTCTAGTTTATAACTGGATTGTACTACGCATAAGAAAACGTGTATAGTTTTGAAAATAGTTTTCAAATGCTTTATCTGAAATATTCCTTACTTTTTTTTAATTAAAATAAATAAGATTGTTTTAAAAAGTAACATTTTGGAATCCCCGTAATAGAACTATCTATTGGATTTTACTACAAATAACAATAACTAGTAATTATGATTATGATTTAGCTAATTTATAATTGGACTGTACAACATATAAGATTTTTCTTATACTATCAATGTATGTATTCTTTAAAAAATTGAAATATACCTTAATTTATAATTGAATTGAATTGTATTACATATAAAATTAATATGGTTTCATTGTATACATTCCTTACATATTTTTATCTTCTCTAAATAAGTATTTTTATCTAGAATATATTTACCTTTTTAATTAAATTAATAATTAATAATAAGATTACTTTCAATTTTTTTTACACAATAGTATTATCAAAACTTCTCAATAAATGAAAAAAAAAAACTAAATTGATACATTGTTTTAAAAAATATCTAAAAACAATAAATTAAACTGATCTTAATTGTTTCTTTGATGATTTCAAACTTAATTTTTCTTTTATTCATCTTTCAAAATATAGTTTAGTTATCATCATTAGTTGATATGTGGTAGTAGATCGTGTTTCTTAACCAAGTTTACATAATCTGGGTCTGTTTATAGTTTTATTTTTTTCTAGATAAAATATATTTAAAACTCCAAAGAAAAACTTAAAAATAAATTTACATTTTGTCCTTCTCCTTTCACCTATGATGCACATATAAGATACGTATATCGGATACGATACGTATCTGTCAAAATAATAGGATACGATATGTGATATATAAATATTGAAAAGTGTACAATAATTTTTACAAATAAATAAATATATGATTGTTAATATGTGAATTTCCTAATTAGAGACCAATTATTTAGGTAGCCAAAACCGGGTAACTAATGTTAGTGACCAATTTAAAAATTTCACCGTTGGTGTTCTTTCCGATCTCTACGCATTTCACCGCTCCACCGGAAATTCCCTCTGCCCCTACCGTACAGGGTTGAGCCCTGGGATTTGACGGCGAACTTAAAAAGCCACCTACAGACGCTTTACGCCCAATCATTCCGGATAACGCTTGCATCCTCTGTCTTGCGGCTGCTGGCACAGAGTTAGCCGATGCTTATTCCCCGGATACCGTCATTGCTTCTTTCATAATTGAAACTATTTTAATTATCAATTTAGAGACCAATTATAATTTTTTTGAACTATTTTAGTTCTCAATTTGGTCATTATATAATGACTAATTATTTTTTTTACTAAAATTGATCATTATTCAAAGATTGTATTGTATTACGACTTTATAAATTAGATATTTCGTTAAGAAGTATCAGTAAAATATCAGACGGTAAAATATCGATAAAATATCAGACGGTAAAGTATCGGACACGATACGTGTCAGACACAGATATCCAAAGTTGAAGTATCGGTGCATTATAGTCTTCACTTAATTTATTTAAGTAGTTTCTTATGTATATCATAACGAAAATAAAATTAAGTCGACCTATATATTTACCACACCCTGTAATAAATCATTAATCTTGTTTCTTACTTTTTTAAATAGAAATAGTGCAGCATTGGTCTTTCTTTTCTGAGTAACGAAGTTAACTTCTACGTAAGTGTTACAAAAAAGAACAATGACAAATAACACAGCCGTCACATAAAACACCCCTGTTGGAATTAAGAAACTACAAATCTTATTGCTAAGAACAGAATCCGAAAAGATAAACGAAAAAAAGAATGATTAAATCGGTTGAGAAGGTAATTTCTTATTTGCAAGGAAGTGCCGTAGCAGTTGCAGAGCTGGTTTGGGAGTGAAGGTTGGAACTTCATGGCCAGCACCTCTTATGGTCACAAAAGTAAGACCATCGTAAATCGTTCTCCATCCCCCAACCTGTGGTTCAACAATTCAACAATAACACACAAATTCATTCAGATTCATCAAAATTAATCTTATTGTAATTTACTCTCTTCAAGAGAGGAAAATGATTAGTTTGAGTTTGAAACATGAACTTTACCTGTTGACTAGTATACCAGGGAGTCCAATCTTCAACAATGGGAAGCCCCAACTTTTTCAGAGCGTATCTTGTTCCAGTCACGGGAACTCTTCCATCGGTATCTCCACTGTATAAAGAAACAAATTTTGTGGATATCATTGTACAATACTCTTAATTATCAAACATTTTACTAATCTTGTTCGTAAAATAGTGTACCTGTAAACCCAAACGCGAAGACCACCAGCAACAAGCTTCTTGATGACAGGAAGAGTGGACGCTGGTGCATCATTCCAATCCTCGATAGCGTTACTATGGACAAGAATGAAAGTAACAACATCAATATCATCATTTAATGTTATGTCTCAAACTTGTGCTAGAAAAGATGAACGAGAAAGTGGCGAAGATGGATGAAAACCTGCAGTGAGTCCATGGATAGGAAATTTTGGTGACATTGGCATGTAGTGCCCTTTGGACTTCTGGCCTGTTTAGGTAAAATCCAGTGTAATCGGATGCACACGGATCATATCCCTCTGGTTTTCTGTGCCATTTATTCTGTTCAAATAAAAAATGAAGAACATGCTATGTAAGTTGTGACAGATCTTTGATTTTCTCTTGTACACAACAAGTGATGTTTGGAAAATCGAAATACTAATAGACAAGAAACAGTAGGCGAAAGCTCACAATTTTGGAAAAGGTTTTTCGGGTTGTGCTGCTGATGTTGCTGATACACGTGGGAGTGTACAAACTATACAAGTCAATAACGTCATACGCTTCGAAGAACTTGTCCGAATAGTAATTGCATTCATCTGTTTGATTTTCAAATTGGAAATTGCAGTTGGTTGTAATGTTATGATATAATCCATCGGATATCACTGCATGATCCCAGGCATACTCCACCAAACCCTTTTGATCTGCTTCGTTGTCAATTGCTGCATTTCCAATCTGCACAACCAATATCATTTTTTCAAACTAGTTAGTATCAGTGTCAATGTAGTTATATGACAAAGTGAAATACTCGTCCTATATAGGGTTAACGAGAGAGTTTTACCATGAATCCTTTGAAGTTGATGTAGTCTTTCTTGGCACGATTGCGATTGTGATCGAAAATGAGCTCCGACAGTTGTGGAACGTAGTGCCCTGAAATGTTAAAACAAATGAAATTTAATATGAAAAGAAGATCTAAATCTCATCATAAACTTTTGGCAGATAAATACCAGCATAGCTTTCGCCAGCAATGAAGAACTCGTGTGATCTAAATTGTGGGAATCTTCTAAACCAGTTGACCATGAAGGTGTGTGAATCTTTAGCTGAGGTTGGAAAATCAGTAGCATCAATAAATCACTGTTTGTAGAAGCAAGTGAAAAATCATAGATGACAGCAACATTACCAGTAATGGCGTCACCAAGCTCCTTCAAATCTCTGCTGGTGTTGGTGTAAGAGAATCCCACTCCAACAGGGCTTTCCAAAAACAAAAGATTGGCAGCTGCAGAAATCATAATGGTTAACAAAGATCATCACTTTTTCTAGCATAGTCTTTTTAAATATTATATACTTATAATGATGCTTATGATACAAAAATACTAGTGTTAAACATCAACTTCTAAGTTAAGAATGTAAATTGACCAACCTTTGTTCCATGAGTAAGGGTTCAACTTTAGCTTTGGCTGGAAACTGTCCTGGGGAAAGAAGGGTCCTAACTCCTCTGCTTCTCCATAACCAATTGAGGAACAACCTGGGCCTGAAAATGTTCATCATTTTCATCATATCAGTTGCAGTAGTGTAAATTGTGTCACAGTCAGTTATTATGTGATATTGCTAGTTTAATTCTAATGGAACATTACTTATTAATTGATGAGTCAGTAATTAAGTACTACCTCCATTGAGCCACAATAAAACTGGTTTTTCTTCTGCTTTGTGAGTGGCTTCGAAGAACCAATAAAAGAGTGCTCTTCCATGAGTTTCATTGACAGTGATATAACCTGCATATTGCTTGAATTTCACTGGTGGTTGACCCGGTAATCCATAAACTCTATCAGCTTCTTGTTCTGCCACTACTTCCGGGGTAAGGTAATTATGATGATTAGTTAGTGAAAGCTTTGACACAGATAAAGCTTCTTTGGTGAAAGAGAGAAGAAGCAGAAGAACAATGTTGGAAACAAGTGACGACAACGCCATAACTGATACGTGTTTCTCAGATTCTGTGGACTCACTTTTTCAGATGTTGTTGAGTGTTTAAATAAGGAAATGAAAATATATAAATGAAAATATTAATTACTGATATACAAATATATTAATAATTTATTACTTATTAATTTTTGTTATCAATCATTACTTTAAATTACGTACTTTCTCTTATTATCTCATGACCTCAGTAACTTAAGAATTATTTTTGTTATTTAATATAAAGATTTGGTGATTGTTAGAGTTCTGTTAAGTTTCTTTGTGAACAGTTTTTTTTTTCTTTGTTTTTATTTCGTATATGTATGTTATTTCTAATTTCTGTTAAGATACTCGTTTCCAATATAATTTCTTCTGTAAAACGGATAAGTATATCCCTACTTTTTGGTTATTGTGTAAATTTCATGATTACTTAAATGGATACCAGTAAACACAACGGAGTAAACGCATTTTTAAATATTTTCTGTTATTTAATTTCTTAAATTTAGTTATTTTTATTTCTAAAGGGTGAAATGAGATACTAAAAATGTTTAAAAGTGATAAATAACTCATAAAAGTATTAGAAAAAAAAAATTAGAGTTACAAATGATGAGTACATAAAATAGAAAAAGTTGGTTAAAATTTTTAAATGAATAGAAGTAGTTAAATTATAAAGGTGAAAAAAAATGTGAGTTACATAAGTATTATTAAATAAAATATAAATATTTTTTAGTAGAAAATTTAATCAAATTTAAAAGTTTGGTAAAGTATTATCAAATAAAATATAAATAAATTTACTACCGATTTTAAATATTTTTGTTATTGTAATTTTTCAAATTTAGTTAACTTAATTTATATATAATAAAATTGATGTGCTATAAACATTTAAAAATAATGAATAATTAATAAATTTATTAAAATAAAATTTAAATTTTTGAAGTTACAAAACAATAATAAAGAATGTACGTTCAAAATTTTAAATTACTAAAGAAGCTAATTATAGAGTATTATGAAATAAAATATAAATAATTTGTAGTAAAATTTTTAATCCAAATTTAAAGTAGACAAGGAGAAAAATATTATCGAATAAATAAAAAATAATTTTAATTACAAATTTTAATTCAAATTTAAAAGAACAAACGACAAAATAATACTAAAAAATATAAATAATTTTTAATATAATTTTTAAACTAAATTTAAAAAATAAAAATCAGTTAAATAAATAGATAGAAAGAGAATACAATTGAAACTAGTGAAAGTTTTATACCATTGTTCTTTACAAATACTTATATTATTTAAGATAAAATACGGGAAATAAAAATGTACACCAAATATAAGTATCATCTTTTATATATATATATAATCTAATAAAAATTTACAATATAATGTAGCAAATTACAAATAATATTGCAAAAACAGTTATTTACATTATAATATAGTTTTTTATCTATATTTACAAACAAAGACATACTATACACTTTTTTTTTATATTTTATTCTTAATAATATAATTATTAACTTATTTTTTAAAGGTAATTATAAAGTTGTCCCCAAATTCAAATCTATTATTTTTTTATTCATTTATTTAACGAAATTTTATTTATTTATCTTATTTTTTAGTTTCAGTTCTCACTTATTAGTATTTTTTTACTACTCACATTATGTGTTTTTTAAGTTATTTTTCGCTTCTTTTTTCTTCTTTTAAATTTCATTATTCACTGATTTTCATACAAGTTGAAAACATAGAAAGAATATTCACATAAAGAGGGACAGAAAGCGAAAATTGAAATTGAAATTAAATTATGATATAACTTACGAATAATTTAAAAGTCGTACACCATCAGATTAAATGACATTGCAATACATGTCAAATGATATCCAAATAAAAATACAGTAAACACCTGAAATGAATGAAAGATTATAAGTTTAATGTTAAAGAATTATTATTATAAGATCCGTAGTCAGAAGTGAAAGACTGTTATGAAAAAAATAGAAAAAAAAATGTGAACAATTGCAATTTGTTTTACTTTCAAATTTAGACTAGAACTTTTACTAAAAGTTATTTATATTTTATTTAGTAATAATTTCGGTTTCTTTTTTTCAAATTTGAATTAAAATTTTTATTAATTTTTTTTATTTTTTATTTAATAATAATCCGGTAACTCACATCTTTTCACCTCTATAATTTAGTTATTTTTACTAATTTAAAATTTTAAACCCAAATCTTCTATTTTATGTGATCATAAATAACTTTGTAGTTCCAAAAATTTGTATTTTTTCTAATACTTTTATTAACTCATTATTTCTAAATACGTCTCATTTATGAATCGAATTAATTAGATTTCGAAAATTACGATAATAAATATTTTAAAATGTGTAAACCTCAATGTCTTTCTTCACGATAGTAATTTTAAAACTTACGGTGATCTTATAACATGAGATTTGTTTAAGTTTAAATATCTTAACATTATATATTTAAGTTTTATTGAAAAAAAAATGACCGGGGAGTATATTTATTAGGTGTTTTTTTTTTTTAATTAATGATTGCTCAAGATGAACAAAAATTGATTTTAAATTAAATAATATTTAATAATTCATTAAAGATATTCTATATTTAATTAGGAATTTAAATATATATTAAATAATTCATTCAAGGGACTTTATATTTAATAATGACTTATGTTTAATTGGGAAATTATGTATACAACTTTTACTATATTTAATTATAAATAATTTAGGTATGTTATGAAATAAAGTTTTAACATTACAATAATAATAATAATAATAATAATAATAATAAGTTTTAAAAACGTAATTTTATAATATTATTTTTTATATCAATTTAGAAAACAGGCTTTAAAAGCCAGTTGTAAGAAAAAGATTTCAGTTAAATTATTCAATAACAAACATAAAATGTTTTAACAATATTAAAAAAAAAAGTTTTGAATACTACTATATAGTAAATAATGTAAGCAATATGTTTTCCTGTAACTAATAAAAAATTAAAACAGAGTCATATAAACAGGTTTATTAATATTTCAGTAAAAATATAAAAAACAGTTTTAGAAAACTGGTTTAAAAAACAATTCAAATTTTTTTATCAGTTATAGAAAACAATCGTTGAAAGAAGTTTCGACAAAAAGACTTACAAAGTAGAATTGATAAATCACTGAAAAAAAACTGTTTCAGAATAAACGATAAACTCAATTAATTAAATTGATAAGAAAAACACCAATTTTGTAATTAAGAAACCTCGAATCTTATTGTGAAACATAAGAAAAAAAAAATGATTAAATTGGTTGAGATGGTAATTTCTCATTTGCAAGGAAGTGCTGTAGAAGCTGCAGAGCTGGTTCGGGAGTGAAGGTTGGAACCTGATGGCCAGCACCTCTTATGGTCACAAAAGTAAGCCCATCGTAAATCGTTCTCCATCCTCCAACCTGTACTTCAACAATTCAACAATAACACAAATTCATTCGGATTCATCAAAGTTAATCTTATTGTAATTTATTCTCTTCAAAGAGAGGAAAATGCTTTAGTTTGAGTTTGAAACATGAACTCCACCTGTTTGCTAGTATACCAGGGAGTCCAATCTTCAACAATCTTGAGCCCCAACTTTTGTAAACCGTATCTTGTTCCAGTCACAGGAACTGATCCATCAGTATCTCCACTGTACATAGAAACAAATTTTGAAGATATTGTTGTACAATACTCTTAATTACTTCATAGATAAACTATACAATTATCAAACATTTTAGTAAAATAGTGTACCTGTAAACCCAGATGCGAATACCAGCAGCAGCAAGCTTCTTGATGACAGGAAGAATGGAAGCTGGTGCGTCATTCCAACCATCGATAATGTTACTACGGATAAGAACAAAAGTAACAACAACATCAATATCTTTATTTGATGTTATGTCTCAAACTTGTGTATCTGTCATTACTAGAAAAGATGAACGAGAAAATAGAGAAGATGGCTGAAAACCTGCAATGAGTCCATGGATAAGAGAGTTTGGTGACATTGGCATGTAGTGCCTTTTGAACTTCTGGCCTGTTTAGGTAAACTCCAGTGTAATCGGATGCACACGGATCATATCCAGCTGTTTTTTTAGGCCATTTATTCTGTTCAAATCAAAAATTACCAACACGTAAGTTGTAACAGATCTTTTTTGTTCTCTTGTACACAACAAGTAATGTTTGGCAAATCAAAATACTAATAGACAAGAAACAGTAGGCGAAAGCTCACAATTTTGGAAAAAGCTTTTGTGGTTGTGCTGCTGATGTTGCTGAGACATAAGGGAGTGTACAAGCTATACATGTCAATAACGTCATACGCATCGGAGAGCTTATCCAGAACGTCATAGCATTCATCTGTTTGATTTTGAAGTTTGAAATTGCATCTGGTTGTAATGTTATGGTATAATTCATCAGATATCACTGCATGAGCCCAGGCATAATCTACATAACCCTTTTGATCTGTTTCGTCGTCCAATACCGCATTTCCAATCTGCACAACCAATATCATTTTCTCAAACAAGTTACTATTTGTTTCATGCAGGGTTTACGAGAGAGTTTTACCATGAATCCTTTGAAGTTGATATAGTCTTTCATGGCAGGATTGCGATTGTTATCGAAAATCAGCTCCGACAGTTGTGGAACGAAGTGCCCTGAAGTGTTAAAACAAATGAAATTTAATACACTTTTGGTAGAGAAATATATTTGGTATGTTAGAAGTTAGAACTTAGAAGATAGATAGATACCTCCATAGCTTTCGCCAGCAATGTAGAACTCGTGTGATCTGAATTGCGGAAATCTACTGAACCACTTGACCATGAAGGTGTGTGAATCCTTTGCTGATGTTGGAAAATTAGTAGCATCAACAAATCACTGTTTGTAGAAGGAAGTGAAAATTCATAGATGACAGCAACATTACCAGTAATGGCATCACCAAGTTCTTTCAAATCCTTGGTGGTGTTGGTGTAAGAGAATCCCACTCCAACAGGGCTGTCCAGAAACAAAAGATTGGCAGCTACAGAAATCATAATGGTTAACAAGGATCATCACGTTTTCTGGCATATTTATTATAGTGATGTTTTTGATACAGAAATAGTATTGTTGAAGTTAAGAATGTAAAAATTTAACCAACCATTGTTCCATGAATAAGGGTTCAACTTTAGTTGTGGCTGGCTACTGTTCTGGGGAAAGAAGGGTCCTAACTCCTCTGCTTCTCCATAACCAATTGAGGAACAACCGGGGCCTGAAAATATTCATCATTTTCATCATATCAGTTGCAGTAGTGTACTTTGTGTCACAATCAGTTATTAAGTCACATTGCTATTCTAAGAGATAATGTCAAATGATAGTAAAAAAGAACGGTGTCAAAATATCAATTTCCTTTACAAAATAAATATGTATCAGAGAAGTTTGTTGATGTTAAACAAAGATTAAACATTAAAATTATACTTAATTTTAATTTAGTTATATTATTTTAGTGCCCCTCCAAATGGTACTAAATATAAGAATATACCATTCTAATATTCACAAAAAAAATGAGTAAGTAACTAGGTACGTACCTCCATTTAGCCACAATAGAACTGGTTTTGCTTCTGGTTCGAAAGTGGCTTCAAAGAACCAATAAAACAGTGCTCTTCCATGAGTTTCATCGACCGTGATATAACCTGCATATTGTTTGAACTTCACTGGTGGTTGTCCTGGTAATCCATAAACTCTATCAGCTTCTTGTTCTGTCACTACTTCTCGGCTAAGAGAATTAACATGATCAGTTAGTGAAAGCTTTGACACAGCTAAAGCTTCTTTGGTGAGAGAGAGAAGAAGCAAAAGAACAATATTAGAAATAAGTGACGACAACGCCATAACTCATGTGTGTTCCTCTGTTTCTATGGACTCGCTTAATCAAAAAAATTGGCGTGTTGCTGGTTTAAATAATGAAGGGAGTTGAGAAAAACGGGTGAAGGATGAGATCACTTGTTGCATTAATGACTACAATAAATTAGAATTGTATGTGTTATTTAATATAAAGATTTGGTTATTCGTTATACTTTTAGTTTAATCATTACTATTTCATGTTGGTATTTATAATAATTGGTCAATGTTTTCTTTTAATTTTTTTAAAACTCGTTTTAATATTTATTAAAAGAAGGTTTAATGATTTATTAATTATTATTTTTGTTTAAAAGTGTTAAGTTGGTTTTTTAATTTGTTTTTTTAGTTTCAATTTGGTTCGATTTTTGCAAATTAATACAAATTGGTCTTATTTGTGAAAAATTGATGTAATTTAGTTATTTCTATTAAATTTCTTAAAGAATCAAAAACTTTTTTTAATATGTTTAATTTTTGCAAATTGATACAATTTGATCATTTATGTTAGATTTTTTGAAATGGATCAAAGATTTTTCATTAAATTTGAAGTCATTAATAAGATGGTTATTTTGTTGTGCAATTAACATAATTTCAATGTCAAATTTGATAAAATATTAATGATCCATTTTAATAAATTTAACAAAAAAGATTAAATTTTATCAATTTAAAAAATCAGGACCAAATTATTTCAACTTTTACAGATTCGAATTAAATTGAAACTAAAAAACAAAAAAGACTAACTTAATAATGACCAATTGAGTAATTTATTAAATTTAAAAAAGAAATGAAGTTTCTTCCCCTAATGAGCATTAACTTACACATCTAGTACATGTGCACTTTTTTTTTAATTGTCTTCTAGGCATTTTTTAAATTGTTTTACATGGTTCTTTAATTGTTCAAGGTTCAGCCTTTCTTGATTTGCGTTGGTTTTTTATCCTGATTTTTTGTTCTCCAGACGAAGATAAACGTGTGTTGTAGAAGAACCTTACGTGGTTGAGTGAAAAGAAGAAATTGATTTTAGGAAAAAAAAGAAAAATTAAACCCAAAATGTTTCAATTTCATAGATTTCATTGGAGAAAACAAAAATGTAAAAGAAGCGAAACACAATTTAAAAAGAAGAAGAAAAAAAAGGCCTATTTAGTCTTAAAAAATTGAGAAAAAAATATTAAATAATTACTACAAATGTCTTTGTCTTTTAACTAAACATATTATATATATATATATATATATATATATATATATACTATTTTCAATATATTTTTATTCGAGAAATGGAAGGTATACCTACCTTTGTTGGTTATTGTGTAAACTTTATCATCAGTGAAATATATATTTAGTTAATTAAAATAATATTGAAAAACCATTAATTTACAATAGTGTAGTTTCGTATAATTTTAGAACAAATAAAGGTTTATGAAGATTTTATAGTAAATATCTTAACATTCTATATTTAAGTTTTATTGATAGAAAAAAAAGAGACTGTGGAATGAATTTATTAGGTGTTTCTTCTTTTACAAAAATTAGTGAGTAGGATTGCATTAGGATTAGATGTAAAGAAATTATATTTTGTGTAACTTTTCTGTTGTAATATAACTTCTAAGTTATTCAGATGTTCTATCTAGATTATTAATTTATATAATGGAATATCATACTACTTGTTAGTATTAAGTAGTATTTAATCATTGAGAAATTAATTGGAACTTATACAAGTTTGATTTTTAAAATAGCTTAAATCTCTTGATCATTATAAACATTTTATGTTAATGCAAATTGTATGTTTTAATGACTAAGAAATTAGTGATTTAACATATAGATTTATAACTTTCTCCAAAGGAATTAAGATAATGATGCTCATTATGTGAATGTTGGAGTACAATTGAGATATATTGCATTACTTTTAAGAATTATATGATCATTAATTTGGTTGATGAAATCCAATTCTAATAAATTTTTTACGGAATCACCTTATAACTTTTGTAACTTAATAGTTTCATATGTTTAATTTTTTTAATTGAATCAAATCTTTATTTTCACTAAAATTAGTAAATAATCATAGACAAATAAACGTAATAAAAACCTTAACAAACGGTTGTTCTTGTATATTGATTGATTGTATGTGATTGATATTTACGTAATAAAAAAAAAACAATAACACATAGCTACTACATAAAACACTGTTTAAGAAACTTAAAATCTTATTATGAAACACAATCGAAAAGATAAATGAAGAAAAAAAATGATTAAATAGGATGAGATGGTAATTTCTTATTTGCAAGGAAGTGTCGTAGCAGTTGCAGAGCTGGTTTGGGAGTGTAGGTTGGAACCTGATGGCCAGCACCTCTTATGGTCACAAAAGTAAGACCATCGTAAATCGTTCTCCATCCCCCAACCTGTAGTTCAACAATTCAACAATAACACACAAATTCATTCAGATTCATCAAAATTAATCTTATTGTAATTTAATCTCTTCAAGAGAGGAAAATTATTAGTTTGAGTTTGAAACATGAACTCCACCTGTTTGCTAGTATACCAGGGAGTCCAATCTTGAGCCCCAACTTTTTCAGAGTGTATCTTGTTCCAGTCACAGGAACTGCTCCATCGGTATCTCCACTGTATATAGAAACAATTTTTGTGGATATTGTTGTACAATACTCTTAGTTACTCACAGATACAATAAACAATTATCAAACAGTTTAGTAATCTTGTTAGTAAAATAGTGTACCTGTAAACCCAAATGCGAAGACCACCAGCAACAAGCTTCTTGATGACAGGAAGGATGGACAGTGGTGAATCTTTCCAAGGTCCCATGAGGCTACTATGGACAATAACAAAAGTAACAACATCAATATCTTCGCTTGATGTTATGCTCAAACTTGTGTATCTGTCATGACTACAAAAGATGAACGAGAAAATAGAGAAGATGAATGAAAACCTGCAATGAGTCCATGGATAGGAGAGTTTGGTGACATTGGCATGTAGTGCCCTTTGGACTTCTGGCCTGTTTAGGTAAAATTCAGTGTAATCGGATGCACATGGATCATATCCCTCTGCTTTTCTATGCCACTTATTCTGTTCAAATGAAATTGTGACAGATCTTTGATTTTCTCTTGTACACAACAAGTAATCTTTGGCAAATCAAAATACTAATAGACAAGAAACAGTAGGCGAAAGCTCACAATTTTGGAAAAAGTTTCTGAGGTTGTGCCTCTGACGACAGGGGCTGTGTTGCTGCTGATGCTGTTGAGACATGTGGGAGTGTACAAGCTATACATGTCAATAACGTCATACGCTACGGAGAAATTAGACAGATCGTCGATGCATTCATCTGTTTGATTTTTAAATCTGAAATTGCATTTGGTTGTAATGTTATGGTATAATTCATCAGATATCACTGCATGATCCCAGGCATACTCCACCAAACCCTTTTGATCTGTTTCGTAGTCCAATGCTGCATTTCCAATCTGCACAACCAGTATCCTTTTTTCAAACTACTTAGTATTGGTTTCATGAAGTGTCTTTAGGACTTTTACTCTTCATTGATTTGTTTTGACCTATTATGCTTCATCAACACAGATATGATAACGATATCCAATGTAGTTAATACGTCAATTTAGAGTTATATGACAAAATCAAGTACTCGTCCTATACAGTTAACGAGAGAGTTTTACCATGAATCCTCTGAAGTTGATGTAGTCTTTCTTGGCACGATTGCGATTGTGATCGAAAATGAGCTCCGACAGTTGTGGAACGTAGTGCCCTGAAAAGTTTAAACAAATGAAATTTATTATGAAAAGAAGATCCAAATCACATCAAACACTTAATATATCTGTGTTTTAGAAGATAGATACCTCCATAACTTTCGCCAGCAATGTAGAACTCGTGTGATCTGAATTGTGGAAATCTCCGAAACCACTTGACTATGAAGGTGTGTGAATCTTTAGCTGATGTTAGAAAATCAGTAGCATCAATAAATCACTGTTTGTAGAAGCAAGTGAAAAATCATAGATGACAGCAACATTACCAGTAATGGCATCACCAAGCTCATCCAAATCACTGCTGGTGTTGGTGTAGGAGAATCCCACTCCAACAGGGCTTTCCAAAAACAAAAGATTGGCAGCTGCAGAAATCATATTGGTCAACAAGGATTATCACTTTTTCTTGCATAATCTTTTTAAATAATAGATACTTATAGTGATGCTTATGATACAAAAATACTAGTGTTAAACATCAACTTCTGAGTTAAGAATGTAAATTGACCAACCTTTGTTCCATGAGTAAGGGTTCAACTTTAGCTTTGGGTGGAAACTGTCCTGAGGAAAGAAGGGTCCTAACTCCTCTGCTTCTCCATAACCAATTGAGGAACAACCTGGGCCTGAAAATGTTCATCATTTTCATCATATTAGTTGCAGTAGTGTACTTTGTGTCACATCAGAGTCAGTTATTATGTCATATTTCTAGTTTGTTTCGAATCGAATATTACTTAACTGTCACAATCATTCATTGATGAGTCAGTAATTAAGTACTACCTCCATTGAGCCACAATAGAACAGGTTTTTCTTCTGGTTTGTGAGTGGCTTCAAAGAACCAATTAAAGAGTGCTCTTCCATGAGTTTCATTGACAGTGATATAACCTGCATATTGTTTGAATTTCACTGGTGGTTGTCCTGGTAATCCATGAACTCTATCAGCTTCTTGTTCTGCCACTACTTCCCGGCTAAGATAGTTATCATTATCAGTTACTGAAAGCTTTGACACAGATAAAGCTTCATTGGTGAAAGACAGAAGAAGAAGAATAAGAATATTGGAAATAAGTGGCAACAACACCATAACTGATATGTTTTCCTCAGAAGCTGGTGTGGGTTTAAGTAAGGAAGAGAGCTGAGAAAAGAGCAAAGAGTATGCAATAAATTAGAATTATCTTTGTCATTTAATATAAGGATTTGGTGATTGTCATATTTTTTTTTTTTTTTGAGACACACACTGGTGTCTTTGTTTTTGAACAGATTTTTTACTATACTTTTCATGTGTCTCATTTCATTGTCTAATTTGATTTTCTTTTCCAGAATAAAAAAACTTTAATATAAATTAGTAATTTGTATTCTTAAATTATCGTATTGTCAGTACATTAATTATTTGATATAACCTTTTAATCTCTAACCTTATACTATTATAATTAAACTGAACTAACTAAGTCATAATTATTATAAAGATAAATTTAATTACACTTATTTTAAAATTTAATTTATCAGTTTACATACCATGTTCATCAATATTTATTAATTAAATAGAATGCATAATAAGAAGCATTATTTTTAACATACTTATACGTGGATTTAAAATGTGCAACAAACTTTTCTCGAAATTTAAATATTTTCTGCAAGAAACATTTTTAACGAACTTATGAATTTCTTTTAGCATAAAATTTCTCAAGAACATTTCATACTAATATTTTTCTTAAAAGATTTTTTGTGAACTTTGTATCCTTAGATAGTTTATTATTCACGAATAAATTAGTTGCAGATGAAAATTCACATGAAAATCCTCTCAAAAGTCACTTGTTGTGGATTTTTGTATAAAATGTAGAAAAAAAAAATCCTATAAAACATATTATAACAACAAATTAATTTTAGGAAATATTTGGTTTAAAAAATGTTTGTTGTTTTCAGTTCTAGTACAAGTATACTATGAGTTTTTTTTTTTCATTAAAATTTCAAGCTTTAAACTTGTTTATTTGGATTATCTTTAAATACTAGAAAATAATTGAGAGGTATTGTTATGCTGAAATTGTTTAATCGGGAGGGGACATGATGAATAACTTTAATTTAACGTCGTAATCAAGGTAAGTAGTTTATTTTTAATTCAAGATATTTTATAAAGAGGAAATATTGTCACTAAAGGATTTGGTATATAGAAATCAGAATAAGTTTAAGGAAATTTATGGAAGTGGATAAAGGAAAGTTTTTTTCTTGTAGTACACTACCTTTAAGTAAGAGGAATAATTTTTAGTATCTCCTACCATATATGTAAAATTAAATGCTAAGTGTTGTATTTATTGGATTATGAATATCCATGTATATGTTTTGTTGTTAGGAATATATTTTAAAAATAAATTGATATAATTAGATTGTGTATATTAACGTGGTACATTATTAGTGTGGGCTTCTTAAACATAAACTGAAACATAAACAAATCATCACGACAAATATGTTAAGAAAAATAACTTGAAAGTGGGCTTCTTAAATATTATGTGTCCATTCTTATAATGCCAAAGAAACTTGAAAACGTTACATATATGAAAAGAAAAGTGATTAAATTGGTTGAGATGGTAATTTCTTATTATCTATGAAGTGTCGAAGTAACTGCAGAGCTTGCTTGGGAGTGAAAGTTGGAACTTGATGGCCAGCACCTCTTATGGTAACAAAAGTAAGTCCATCATACACAATGCTCCATCCTCCCACCTGTCACAAAAACTTATTCATTCATAACTAAAACATCTAAAATAAGAATATTACACACTAATTGTGTTAGTTTTTTAAAAAAAAATCATCAGATAGATACAACACCAACAAAACACGAGTTTAATAAAAGATTGACACTACTCTTAACTTAAAATTTTAAGATAATAGAGTTATGAGTATTGTGATGTTGAACTTTCTCATATTTTTACTCCGTACGAAACTTAGACTCGTAATTATATTATTAACGATTTACTTAGTAATCCTACTTCGTATTCATATTAACGTGTTCTTATTTACCTGCCGGCTAGTGTACCATGGACTCCAATCCTCCACAATCCCAAGTCCCAACTTTTTCAGTGTGTATCTTGTCGCTGTTACTGGAATTCTTCCATCAGTGTCTCCACTGTTAAAGAAACCAATCAAAATATTAAACCTAACTTATTCTTTTGTAAAATCAGTCTGCAAAATGATATTTTTGCATGAAAACATAAATATAATGTACCTGTAAACCCAGATGCGAATACCACCAGCAACAAGCTTCTTGAGGACAGGAAGAATGGACTGTGGTGAGTCATTCCAAAATGTGATGTTATCACTAAGGACAAACACAAGAAGTAGACAACATCAATACATATTTCATTTGATTATGATTTATCTACTATGTAACAGCACAAAATAAGGTGCTCTTTGATGATGTTTTTTTACTACAGAATGTCTTGATTAGAAAGGGAAAAATAAAAAGGGTGGTTGAAAACCTGCAATGAGTCCATGGATAGGGAATTTTTGTGACATTGGCATGCAGTGCCTTTTGAACTTCTGGAATGTTCAGGTAAGCTTCAGTGTAATCGGATGCACAGGGATCATAGCCAGCTCGTTTTCTTTGCCACCTATTCTGTTCAGACATGTTCTATAAGATCTACAAAATCGATCTTTTCTATTTCTTGAAGTAAATTTTATAACATTGATACGTAGTGAATTGAGGAATTTTACTTCAGAAACCAAAAAGTTGGTGGAAAGCTCACAATTTTGGAAGAAGTTTGAGAGGTGCTGCTGAGGTTGCTGAAACACCTGGGAGTGTACAAGCTATACATGTCAATAATCTTATACACATCGAAGTACTTATTCAGTTCCGTGTTGCATTCGGTTGTCTGGTTTTGAATTGGACGGTTGAAATTGCATATGGATGTGATGTTGTGGTATAGTGCATCAGATATCACTGCATGATCCCATGCATAATCTATCATACCCTTTTGATCTGTTTCGTCATCCAATAATGCATTTCCAATCTGCACAATGTCACTCTCTCAAATTAATATAAATTAAAAACATTTATCACGAATGTAATTCAAATGAGAGAATTATATACCAGGAATCCTTTGAAGTTAATGTAGTCTTTCTCAGCACGGTTGAGATTGTTATCGAAGATAAGCTCAGAAAGTTGTGGAACATAGTGCCCTGAAAAATCATATTTTAGTATGAAACGAAGAAAGGTCTGTGTTTTAGAACATATATGTATATATATACATATACCTGCATAGCTTTCACCAGCAATGTAGAACTTGTGTGATCTGAATTGTGGGAACCTCCTAAACCAGTTTATGATAAAGATGTGTGAATCTTTAGCTGGTGTTGAAAACACAGTAGCATTATTAGTAAGAAAGACACTTAGTAAAATCAAAAGAACAAAAGACTAAAAAACATCAGCAATATTACCAGTAATGCTGTCACCAAGCTGATCAATGTCACTGGTGGTGTTGGTGTAGGAGAATCCCACTCCAACAGGGCTTTCCAAAAACAGAAGATTCACAGCTGCAGAAATCATCATATTGGTTAACAATGTTCATAACTTTTTCTAGGATAGTGTTTTTTAACATTATAGATACTTATGTTGATGTTTATGGTGCAAAAATAGTATATGTAAAAAATTAACCAACCATTGTTCCATGAATAAGGGTTCAACTTTAGCTTTGGCTGGCTACTGTCTTGAGGGAAGAAGGGTCCTAATTCCTCTGCTTCTCCATAACCAATCGAGGAACAACCTGGGCCTGAAAATATTCATGTGTAATTTCATCGTATTAATTCTATCTAGTAACGTAAATTCGTGTCACAATAATCAGTATCATTTGTTTATTTTGTCGGTGAAAAAAAAATACAAGTTTGCCTCAAATAAACGAAAAAAAAAAAATCTCTTGTGTCTATAATTCTTATATGATATTTTTTTTTTTGTATTTAATCAGTATATACATCAATAAATCAGAGACGTGAGGAATATTATATATTAATAAAAAATATAAAAGATGTAACGTATAACCTACTTCGAAAGTGACGGCTATAGATGGTGATATATATGGAGGATATATGTATAAAAAGGTATAAAACGTAATAATGAGTTGAAAAATCAAAAATCAAATTTAAACTAATTGGAGAAGTTCGTAATGCTACATTCCAACTTCCTTGTAATTATCATTGTAAACAGAAAGTAAGTCATATTTATATCCAAAAGCAAAAATAGTAATGATTTGGGATTCCAAGATTGAATGAATGAATCCATTGATTCCAACATGGAGTTGTTCAAGAGTTTAATTTTCATAAAACAAAATCATTGAGAGGCTTAACAACCCTCCCCAAGATGGGGAAGTGACAACCACACTTTTTTTATTCATTTAATAATGATTATCAATATATATAACGTTTATAAGTCCAATGAAGTTACGTATTATTATAATTCTAAATTAAATTTTTGGTTTATATAAAATAATTTAAATATATGACACAAGGTTATTTATCTAGGCCAAATACTTTAATAAAATTATTGAAATTAAATTTGGATGTACATATATGATAAAAAGGAGTAAATTGAAAGGGATATGTAGCTAACAAAATAAGTCTAGGAATAAAGACAAAAAAAAAGTGATAGTTTGATATAGTTGAGAGAGAATTACGTCAAATTGCATCTTTAAAAGATATAAATGAGAAAGTATTAATAATGATATTATTAATCTTTAAATATTAAACTTGAAACCTTATTCGAAAAATAATAATGACATGTTTAAAAGATGGGATGTTAACCATATACATCTTAAGAATTTAAGGACATAATATATACTGAATTACATATATCAACTAGTAGACACTACTTATACGTAATTATTAATATTAAAAATTGAAAATAATTATTTAAAATTTAAAAAGATAAAATATACAATGTTTTTTTTTATAAAAATGAAAGAAAAATTGATTAATTTGACTGATATCATTAGCATATTCAAAACCTAGAATACACAATTACGCAACATTTAACCAACAAGTACAATATATCCAAACTTCAAAGTTAGAACTTTTTTTACTTATGCACATGCTTGTTAATGTTTTATCATATATATATATATATATATATATATATATATATATATATTTTTTTTTTTTTTTTTGCTGGTGTTAGTAATATAAAGTTTTCTTGCCTTTACGTTCCTATCAACACAAGAAAAAGTGAGGTTCTCACTTCGGTTCAAAGCAATATTCATTACTTCAGTTCAATTTCATTATGGCAGTTTCAGCTGCAAGTTGAAGCCACTGACCGAAGACTTTATAGTCAACTTTCCAATAACCGCATGCTTCCTCCATTCAATTATACTTTTTACACAACTCAATAATTTAGCAGCTATCTTAGTTAAGCAAATGAATTTGGAAAAGGATTACATAACCTATGAATTAAATGTGTTATTCTCAGACTTTGCAAGAAACAATTCATTAATTACTGATAACAAAATATGAGTGTAACCATCAAAAGATAGCAAAGTTGGTTTTCTCTTCTAAAACCTTATGAATCAATTAGGCGCAACATGTTTCTTACGGATTTGTTCAGCGAAAAATACTAACGAGACCTGGTCATAGGAAGAATTAATATACTCTCTGAGTTTTAACCATCAATTCTAATACCATTTGTCAGGTAAGAGGATAGATATAATACCAACTAGACCTGAATCCAATCACATATTGATACCACTCTGAACCAAAAACCTTAAAACAATAAGTTTATGGATCTTTATCTTTATACCGTTATTTACTTTTTTAATTCTATTCAATGTAAAACATAGACTCACACTTAAAGGCCAGATACATAGTAAGTTACATTGACCGAAAAACCTATGATATATTCAATGTTTTGTTTCCTAAAGTTAAGCTATTTGAAGCTATGATTGTTTGCATACTTGTATGTTATTATTTTAGGATTCAAAGAATGAGTGCTGCATGACTTGCGCCAAGGAATGACCTGGAGTCGTAGTTATGAATTATGATATATATAATAGAAGAGTTTTGTTGAAGCTTCTTGAATTTAGGTCGTAGAAACTAAGGAAAGGTCCCATGTTTGCTTCAGAATTTGTTTTTAGCAGTTTTCTTTTCTTTTCTTCCTTTTGTTTCCCTAAAGAGGAATTTGTCTTTAACCAGCTTTATACACTCACAAGTAACACCGTAGTTGACACGGAATTGTTATATGACAACATACGAATAATACAAACATTTTCTTGTCACGATCATTCACATGATCAATTGGTAATAGACTCAGAACTCAGCTAGTAATTCTACCATAATATGATATTATATTTACCCTATATATACATGAGTGTGATGTTACGATAAAAACAAAATTCTCGTTAAATTATTCACGTGAGGCAAGTTATGTATTGAAGAAGCTAGCTATGGCAGTTGAATGAGATGATAACAGTGAAGATGAGTTTGTGATTGTAAGTACCTCCATTGAGCCACAATAGAACTGGTTTTTCTTCTGGTTTGTGAGTGGCTTCGAAGAACCAATAAAACAGTGCTCTGCCATGAGTTTCATTGACAGTGATATAACCTGCGTATTGTTTGAATTTCACTGGTGGTTGCCCTGGTAATCCATAAACTCTATCAGCTTCTTGTTCTGCCAGAATTTCCCGGCTAAGATAATTATGATTATGATCAGTTACTGAAAGCTTTGACACAGATAAAGCTTGTTTGGTGAAAGAGAGAAGAAGCAGAAGAAGAATATTGGAAATAAGTGAAGACAAAGCCATAACTGATACTATGTTTGGCGTTGCGGGCTTTGGTTTAAATAAGGAAGAGAGTTGAGAAAACAAGAAGAGTGAGATGTAGGAATTGCAGGCACTGTTGCTTTATCTCGGATACAAAAATTTCCTTATAATACCCAAAAACCACACGTTGGAGTGACATAATGATTTTTCTTATTAAATATTTATGGACCACCACATTTAGATGCCTCAGTCAACCTTTATTTCAATATGATAAATATCAAATAATATAGTTTTTCAAATTCTGATAAATAATAGGGGTTTTACTTTTCTCTTTGTTTTGTCCCATTAAAAATTAGAAGCAACTATTTGAAGTAAATAAGTTTTTTATACCCAAAATTATTCTGAACTAAAATTGGTACCTGCAGAAATTTTTAGTGTGACAATTAATAAATATTTTAATTTTCTGATAACAACAGTCTTATTATGAATTACGTGTTGATAAACATATGACAGTCAAAATTAGCTTTAAATTGAATCTGAAATAATTTTTAATTTAAAGGTAAGCATAAATTTTTTACTGTTTATTCATACTATTTTTCTATGTTTGGTACATTATTTGAAAATATTTCTTCTCAAAGACGATTTTTATGTATATTTCCAATATTAGTACACTTGATTTAGCAATATAAAGTTCTAAACAAGATTCATATTAAAATTGCTACATAGTTAAGTTTAAGAATTATAAAAACTAATAAAAATAAGGAAAATCATTTGTTGACAAATTTATTTTTGACAAACTTAATAAAATTTCTATAAATAGAATTAAATAAATAAATTTTTTATTTTGTAATCAAAATGATATAATAAAGTAGTACGTTTTTTACTTAAAAAAAATAGTTAGTCAAACTTTGATAAAATTTTGTTCGTCAAAATATCAATTCTCCTAAAAATAACCATAATAAATTTATCTTAACTTTCAAAAGGAAAAAAAAAATGTTTTATAACATACATTAATTTAATTTCTTTTCTTTATCAAACATTGTATTTTTATTTATTATTCACTTTACAATAAACGCATACTGACAAGAGTTAAACAATGAAACAAGTAGACATGATATATTTTTTGTCAACACTGCTTTTACTAGTTTCGATGTGTCTTCGTAAGATAATTTAAGAGTGAAAATGCTATGGACATTATTAAGAATATTTATGTTCAACTAAAAGAGATTTTAGTTAATCTAATTTTGTTTTTTGAACTGAGATTAGACATATTCTGTGCTCCTTAAAGACAAGTTTTGTTTGGAGTGGATTTTTTCAAAGGTTTGGAGATCGAGTGGAAGGGAAGTTTTGTATTGAAGGGACATTATTTGCCGAATGGTCAATTGCTTTGGATTCAAATGTTTGAAAATTTTGTCAACAAACATCTCATCCACACACTTTCTTTATAATCACGTCTAAAAAGTTTACATCAAATATGATTTCAAATTAATCATAATATATTTATTACTTTTTTTTTCATCTAATCATTATTCTTAACTCATACTTGTAAAAATGTGTTCGGCTACATAGTATTATGCAGTTGGCTGCAACCAAAAAAGTCAAAGGAACAATACAATGTGAATATTGTACTCCAATTTTCTGCCGGCACTTGAAAAAAAGAAATTTACAGATTCGGCCCAAAACGGCAAGGTCAATTTAATGAGGTGGAAATAATTACTTATCTATTTATTTATATAAGAATAAATATCTGTCTCAATTAAATTTTAAGTTAGCATAAATTTAAGTATTGTTAATTGAATATATATTAAAAATATTTATTTTATTGATAAATAATGTTTAAATATCGCGGTCAATAAAATAATGTTACTATTAATTATGCTTTTTAGTTTCTAACTCGCTCATCAACGATGAATTCGAGGGGATTGAAGATAAAATAAATAAGTTAAGGAAATAACACTCTATTATCCGTTCAAAGAAAAAAAATCAAATGGTGAAATACTTAAAATATAAAATAAAGTATTTTAATTAAAAGTATTTAACTTTATGATATAACTGAAAATTAATGAAATAATTATAATATTTTTTGTGTGATATTTCATTCCTAATTTATGATAAATTTATATTTCAAAATGTATCATGCGGTATATAATATTATAGGAGTGCAATTTGAAATTATAGAGGTGCAGAAAGAAAGCTTCTAAAAAAAGAAATTATGTAATGTTGGGGGCCCAAAAGCCCAGTTTGACCAAACAGGAATATTTTGATACTGTTTCTGTGAATTTTGCTTTTCCCGCCATTTCCCGCGAAAACAGAGCGAAATTCCACAGATAACAGATAGATGGTGGGTTGTGCAAGGAGAGTGACGAGTGAGAAGTGAGAAAAATGGAGGGAAAAGGAACCGGAACCGGAACCGGAACCGGAACCGCCACAGGCTGTTACAAGTGCGGCAGACCAGGTCACTGGTCACGAGACTGTCCTTTCTCTGCTCCCAATTCCAATCCAAAACCTAGCGCCTCCACCAATCCCACTCCGGATCCTTCTTCCTCTTCCTTTAAGCCCAGATCCGCCGCCGAAAAGCCCAAGAAACTCCCCCGTACAAGGCCCAAACTAACAACGGAGATGCTTCTCTCCGACGACGGCCTCGGTTACGTCCTTCGCTATTTCCCTCGCCAGTTCAAATACCGTGGTCGCGGCCACGAGGTCATTTTCTTATTCAATTAATCTCACTCACTTTTTTTCATTTTCTCTTGAATCAACACGCGCCGTGTGCAATTTCAGCCACCGTATGTGTTTGCGTTTTTTTTTTCTAAAAATTTTGTTCTCTCTACGTTACGCATGGTCATTGGTGCTTACTTGTCGTAACTGGCTCGGTTTGCTTTTGGTGTGTTTGTTTCACGTGTCGTTTTGGACCACTCCTTTGAATTGTGTTATGATGCGTGTGCTTTTTTTTTAATAGGTTCGTGACTTGGGTAATCTGCTTCAGTTGTACACCGAATGGCACTCTCGCTTGCTTCCTTATTACTCTTTCAATGAGTTTATTCATAAAGTGGAGAAAGTTGGCGCTACCAGGCGCGTCAAGGTACTGTTTCTGCTCATTACATCTCTTCAAACTGTGTATCATCGTGTATTTGTTTAGTTATAGATGTTGGCATGCAATATGCGTCAATATGAAGAAAGATAAAGAGTGCTAGATAGGTCATAATATAACTTTAGGTGTCTGTGTGTGACACTAGTTTAAGAATTGTACTATTGCCGTACGTCTTGTTACCAATTTGTAAAATGGATTTAATCATTGTGGCTGTTAAATTATTCCTAATGGTCGTGTTGGTATTGCATAGTTAGTTTCTGATGCACTGGGTTATTTTCGGACAATACTTTGATGTAGTTCTTTTGGTATTAACAAGAATTCTATAGTGATCCAAGAGCCTAACGTGAAAAGTATTGTTGTTATAACCTATAATGATTGAAGTGGCCAACATCCATGACCCATGGTAACCAAAATGCATATTAAATGGAACAATCATCATGGGTAGTTGCTTGGATGTAGTTCTTTGTTGCTGAATATGTACATGTTAGTTTATTTTTCTTTCAAAGAGAATGAAACTTCTTTAATCTACGAACACAACATCTATGTTTCCAGAACAGATTCCCGTATAAGATTTTCATTCAATACCTGTTTTTGAAATCAATTGATGCATACATGATATAAAATACGAATTTCTCCATTTCATCTGGTGTCTCTTTTATATGAAGTCTGTTAGTGTTTGTATTTGTTGAGAGGACGTGTCTCTTGCATGTACATGTACTTGCATTGCATGAGTGATGCATGAATACCTCCTGTTTTTTACTCTACACAAAAAGGGATTCTTAGTGAGTATCAGTTAACTTTTTCTCCTGTTTTATAAGCAGAATTGCATTATGGAATTGAGAGAAAGAGTTGCAAGTGGTGGAGATCCAACAAAACTGCGCGAACCACCGGTTGTGGGTGACATTTCAATTGATGAACAGGGTATTTATTTCAACTTATTTTTGCTATCAAGGTCTCAACATAGATTAGTCTTGTTGGTTTTAAGCTTTAACTTCTGTTCTAATGGACGTGTGAATATAAATTAATTACACAGGACAATACCTAATAGGACATACAACTTTTTTGCTTGTTATTTTCAGCTAGGATCAATTATCAATTCAAATAATTGACGATGTTTGAAGTATGGTTAAAGAGTACCGCTTACAGACTTAACCAACTATATTTAATTGTTCAGAAATAGCTTTTACTGAGAAATCCTTTCTTTTAAGCCTCGTTTCGTCAAGCGTATGTGTATCTCTTAAATGTTAAATTGCACAAATTGACAATTTGATCCTTGTTGAAAATGGACCAATTCTTGGTTCGATCTTTAATTTTGAAACAAACTTCTCCATAACTCATTGCAATCAGGGCAGCTGTCTGATTCAATATAATTCACTGGAACATTGTTATGATTTACTCAAATTAATTAGTTAGGCTGTATTTATTTACAAGCTCATGCATTTTTCTAATTTTTTCCTTTAGGATTTGCTGGATCTGCTGAAGATGGGGGTGCAACTCATCAAGAGACAGATGTGTTTGCAGATTCTTTGAATGCTACTGACATTCAGGAAGAAATGCTTAATGATATATATGATAAAGCTACCGAAGTAAGTTAATTTACTTTAAACAAAATTAGTTCTTTGTCATGTAATCTGTTTTAATGTGTCTGTGAAAACAATTTGGAATGTTTTGCTTGGTGAAAGAAACCCTATCAACGGTATTTATCTAAATCAATCAGGAATACGAAATTATCTAGGATACTGATTCTGACAAATTTGTGAGTGATCTGATTTATCGGGAAAAAAGCTAATGGAATTCAGTTATCCTTGTCCAGTGGTATGCAGGAGTAAAAACCTAAAACAAATCAGAGTTTAGTTTATATTTTTTTTTATATTTCCCTCTCCTCTGTTCGTATTTATCTTTTCAATCAAACCAAATTATCAAAGAAGCTGTAAACGACGAGCTTATGTCAAAGCCTTAACGACATAATCACCTTCCTATTTTATTACAGCAACCTTCTCAGTCGACGGACAATGTGATGGGCACCAGCATGGCTTCAGAAAGTAACGCAACCGAAAGGAAAGCAGAGAAAGTCCAAAATAATGGAACAAGCGAGTCGGGCAAAGCCGAGATAACAGAAGAGCAGAGAGCTCGTATGGAAGCAAATAGGTTGAAGGCGCTGCAAAGGCGTGCTGCTCGAGCTTCCTCATCACAGGTCCCCTAACTTTGATCTCAGTTGTAAATAAAAACATTATTTGTCCTTGTTTCGCTACCGGTTCAGTTGGCCTTAAGTCCCCCATTAAATAGTTTATTGTTTTTTGGTTTGGTGTCTGTTTATGAGCTGGTTAAGGCTTATGATCACGATTTTCCAAAACAGTGAATGGATTCCTGTCGATATAGCTTAATAATGTTTCAGTTCTAAGCAGCGAACTTGTTTAATTAGTTATCAACATGCCATAACAATATTTGAGTGAGAATGACAAATAATTATGAAACAAGAATTATTAGATAGTTCTGATATATTCATCGTCATGGAATTCAATTTTATTAGTTATCAACATGCCATAACAATATTTGATTAAGCATGAAAATAATGTTATTTAAAACTGTTGCATGATCTTATCATAGTTGTATTTAATTTTTGGCATAAAAAGTAATAAATACTATTAATATTTTGTATAAATTAACAAAAGTTGACAATATAAAGATTATTGAATATAAATGCTTGACAATATTGTTAATGATATATATATATATATATATATATATATATATATATGTATGTATATAAAAAAAATATATTAGTGTTAAGCTGTTTTTTTTAAGTCGAATAACATAAGCAGAGCTGCTGGAGATTTCCAATGCCAAATGCTTTTCTTTATTGAACAAATAATACGCTATTGAATCACAGTTGGCATGTTTTACCAAAGCCATCTAAAAATCTTATCAAAACCGTAAAAAATTACCCATAATACATCCTTTTAGAAGAAAAAAGTATTTTCACTTTGTTCCTAAATAATAATCACTACAGTTTTTTCTCATAAAATATTATATTATATATATATATATATTCAAATATTGATTTATAAAGTTGTAGAGTAGGTGAAAAAAATGAAATGCCAAGAAATCAGTGATAAAAATATTAAATTATAATAAAATATTAATTTATAGGATTGTAAAGAGTGTAAAAATGAAAATGGAATGTCAAAGAATCAATGGTCTCTTTTAAAATTTCTTGATTCGTTAGGAGTGTATAGTTTTTACAAAGTACCTAAGAGTAATTTATCACTTAGAATGCTATGAAAATCCTAAATCCTATTACAACTTAATTGTTGGGTAACAACACGCCACTATGATTTTCGCCAAATTCTTTATAAGGTCGCTTGCTTTTTTTCCTTTGATTCTTTATTAAAAGAATCATTTAATTAACAATTTATTCGCTTTAAGAAGTTTATTTAACATTTAGATATAACAACACACTCATTTGCTTTAATCTTTGAACTTAAGGCGATAGCATTAATAACTCAAAAAACCAACGCAGGAAGTGATTTATTTCCTGAATTGAAATTTATAACTTTAATTTCAATGCTTCAATTTAAATTTCCTGAAACCACAACACAGTCCAAGCTACTGATTGGATAACAGGCCCAATATTGGAGGTGTCCATTTCCTGCTTTTGCGAGACTTCTGGTAGTTCATCTTCTTGTGGGTCTTATCATCACATTTAGAACAAAGTTGCATTCAAACCTCTCCTATAAATCGGCAAAGAAGTTGTTCGAACCACCTTGGGCTTGCCCATTATTTGCATTCTTTCTCTTGTTCCCTGCAACAAAGTTGTCCACACAAATTGAAGCACATCATATACATAGCTTTCCAAAAAACATACCATGACTTTACTCTTTAATGGTGCATATCTATAAAATTCACATCCATCGTAAATCATCTGTTACCTCTACTCAACTTCGAATGATCGTTATCTAGTTCCATCTCATCATCGTCACTATCAATCGCTCCAGTTTCATTTGTTTGTGTGTTTTTTGTATCTTGGAGTATAGTATCCAAATCCCATAGCTGCACAAAAGGACAATCGTGGACGTTCAGACGACAAAGTTCTTAGTCTAAGCTATACAATTATACTAAAATACAGACACACATATAACCAATTGTTCATATTTTTAATAGTTACCCATCCACCATTATTCTTAACAAAGATAACTCAGATTGGCAGGCCATATTTTAAGCCAAATAGTTACAAACTCATCCGAACATTTTTAATGCTCTGCTGACCCTCTGATGAATTAACTTCTGATAAAAATATCGGTATACGACCATCAGTGTAAGCCCTACAACTAGGCCAACTCTCTCAAGGCATACCATCAATTGTCCCCTTTTCAATTGCTAATGACCATCCCAATTAAATCCACACTGCTATAACTATTGCTAAAATCTACCATTCGACTAAAGCACTCTGGTGGAATGATTTTACTCAAAAATCGTAAACACTGAGACGCCACTTAATATTTTAGGCAATGTTTCTTCATAAAAATGTTATGAAGCCTGAGTAAAATGACAAAGGAAGGGTTTATGACAATCACGATAATGACTGCCTGGAGTGGAAAAAGAGGACAGAATTCCAGTAAAGTTTAAGGAATCAGAACAGAGAAGTACCTTTAACATTTGATCATGTGCGATGCTTCCAAGGAACTTCCTATCATGAGAGAATGCTACAAGACCAGAGAAACTATAGGTGAAGCTTATAAGAAGCCAGGAATAAGAAAAGGATATGTGTAAGAGACTGTATGTTACCAAGACACTCAACAGGATACTCCGAGTGTTCAGCTATTGGCTGGATGACTCTGTTGGGTAATATCCCGACCAAGCTGGAAAAAAAAAATAACATTAATATAAATGAAACAGAGAACAAAAGAAATAAAATATTGAAGTACAATTCACAGAAGAGGTACAATAATGCTCTCCAACAGAAAAAGACTCACTTGATAATCCCATTCTCTGATCCAGTAATAATTCTATCTTCATCAAGCTAAGAATATGATCAAGGAAAGATTATTACAAGACCTAAAAATGGTAGAAAAATCTACTGAAGCTGAAATAACGATGTTATGTTGTTGACTCACCTTCAACATTGCATCAATAGAGTTTGAAGAGAGATCAGTAAATCGATCACTGGAATTCAAACCAATTAGTTAGAACATCAGTTGAAGAAACAAGAAATACAAGCTAAGGAAAACATCCAATTAATGTCTCTCGGCCTCTCTCCTCCAGAAACACAACATTTTCATCATTTAATTCTGACACATTCCACATCATATACCTACAATCCTTGAAGCATCCCCATGAATACAACAGAATGATTCCAGTTTGAGATCCGCACACAACTTTCCTACCATTCTGGTCACCCCAGCCAAAAAATGTAAACATCAGTCATGTGATCATTTTAGAGGTTCAGTGTCAAACACAGTACACCTTTCAGCGGAAAGAAATACATTGAATAAGAGCATATTGGATATGCTGTAATAAAATTATAAGTGTATGTAATTTCATTAAAAAAATAATTTCTTCAGATATTTAGTCAAATTATAAAAGTGAAGATAGAAATAAAAGAAATGCCTTGAGAAGCGAGACAAAATTATTCTCCTAGTGACCAAGAATAGAAGCACAAAATGTATTCAATAAAATACTTTTTTAATAACTCTTTTCCAGAAATATTTAAAAAACTCCTATAAAAGCATAAGAATTCACTGCAAATTCATGGGCTTTGAATTTGATACCTTCATTAAAACAACAGACAGCAACTCATCTTCAGAAAATTCGGATCGAGTTTGCACCTTTCAATAAATCATGAAAGGGTGGTTAAAATTCATGAAATAAATAGAGAGAATATATACTTTAAGACAAATCAGAAAACACAGATATTCAACTTACTGTATTCCTTCGAAGATTGCAAACAGACAGAGTCCCGTCTCCACTAACAAAAGGAAATTTATGGATAATAAGAATTTAGACTATATCCATTGATATTTTGGGGCAGGTGAGCTACATGAATTTACTACCTTGTTGTCAACAGTTTCATTGCATCAGATGCAAAAGTCATGTCTGAAATATAATCTTCATGGGCATCAAAAGAATTGCAGCAAGAGCGTTCTCTGGTATCCCAAACCTAAGACAAGGAAGAGATAAATGAAAGACGTTGAGAAAGCACTAATAGCCTGACCTTCCCACAATTCTACAAGATCAACATTGCAACTATCTCTAGAACAGTAGTCGATTTCTGTGCTTCCTATGAGCATAGGGCTTTTAAATTAGTTGAGCCCAACTAATTATGGTTTATCAATTTAAGAGCTGGGTGAAGATTGTTAAATTTTAAAACAAGAGATCAATCCATTGTTGCCATCCACTATCATAGAAATGACTGAATATCTATGTAAAATATTATTAATGCATGCCACAAAATAATCTGGAATTCAAACAAAATACAAATTCTGAGAATTTGAAATAAGAACAAAAATGTACCTTTATACAACCCTCATCATCTCCTGAGGCAACAGTTGACTCGGTCAAGTTTATCAATCTATTTACTGCAGCCCTATGTCACAACAAAAGCCAAATAAAAACTCTAAAGCAATGAGGATACTAGTGATTCTCCAGTAAGCCAAATCACAACAAATCTGTAATTGCAGTAAATCTACTCACTCGTGAGCATTATCAATACGGGTAATTGTGGATCCGGTCTCCACATCCGTAGCCAGTATAGAGCAATCTGGAGAACCCGTCAACAGCACTGAAAGAGAAACATGACCATAAATATTTTGAACTCAAACGCATGCAAGTAAGATCATCAGAAATTATACACAATATCGAAAATAAAGTGCATTACCACGTCCACCATTGATGAATCGAGCAGCCCTGCAAGACTCTGTGTGTGCATGAACTTCCAATTGCCTGAAAGAATAAATAATAAAATAATATTAAGAATTGCAACAGATGACTACATATTAGCAGAAACTATCACCGAACAGCAACCACCACACAGCAAACAAATAAAGTCAGCATGTATGCGAGTTTACAAGTATCAATCAAGTATAAAAAGAATAAGGTTCAAAGTTTATACCTCACAGGGACACTATCAGGGCTATAACGGTATCTGCAGCACACATATTCAATGTAATAATTATCATAAATACAAAAAAGGTATAAATAATTAAAAAAAAAAAAAAGGTGTTGGCTATGAAAGCTGCAGCTCCAATCCAAAGTAACGTACAGGTGAAGGTCACCGTTAATTAGACCCGTGGCGACAAGGTTATCTGACGGATGAAAATCAACGTCAAATGCAAGTTTCCCCAAATTTATCTCCATCTTTCACCTGTTTAGTAATGCAAAGTAGAATAGGAAAAATATCAAGCAAGCTGGGAAGATAGGATCTCAGAAACTTGAGATCGTCTAAAGAAAAAACAAAACAAGAAATTGAGTTTTACCTCTTCCAAGAATATTCACACACAATAATAAAATTGAATTTCGCAATCGGTGAAATTAGTTTTAGTGATACAAGAATTTGTTAAAATGATGGAGGAGAGTAGAGGTTGGGGCAATGCATATGAAAACTGGAAAGTAAGCAACAATGGAGAAGAGTGTTTAGAGCTGTGAAGAACATACCTTAAAGTGCGCAAAGACACCGGTGAAGTGGCGGAAGAAAAGCAAAACGAAGTATGAACCTTCAAGAGGTCAAGAAGACAGGGAATTCTAGGGTTTAGGGTTAATCAGGTGGGACAGGTTTTTAGATAAATATTAGAATAATTTAATAAATAATTTGATTATATTATATTGGTTTAATTAAGTTTCAATTTTTTTAAAGTTTGATTACTTTTAATTAAAAAGTTTATTAAAGAGTTTGTTTATTGATTTGTTTACTTTTATATACTTTTTAATGAAATATTTGTTGTTTAATTTTATTGTTAAGTCGATTGAAATAACTATTATTTTGCATTATATGTTTTTAGATGAAAAATAAAAGATATGATTAAATTTTAGATTCTCTAAATTTATGTATTTATAATTAAATTGTTATTATAAAATTTTTTATTATAAAATATTAAACTTTTGGATATTCTATAAAAAAGTTAATAAATACTAAAATATAAAATTTTACAAGAGTTTAAAATTTAACATGTCATTATTTATATTTTATGTCAATAGGCTTAAGCAATGACAATAAACAAAATGGCCATAGTTGATATTGAAATTAATTTTAGGGATCCAATTTAAAAATAAAAAAAAAATTATACTCAAAGTCAAATATAAAATTTAATAAAAAAATCAAAATTTAGTTAAAGTTAAAACTTAATTAAGTATGTTTATATATATATATATATATTTAAAATCAAAATATATTTTCTAAAATATTTCAGAAAGAAAAATTAACCTAATTTTTAAATATCTATATCGCCACTGTTTATTATATCTACATTTTCTACTTGAATTTTAGCGTTCTATTTTTAAATACATTTATTTTAATATACTAAAAAAAATTGAATATACTTTAAAATATAAAATTTATGCTTTGAAGATACAATATATAGACAACACAAAAAAACTACTAAAGAATCAAAGTTCCTATTTCTTACCTATATATATTTGGTTGCATCCATCAATAACATCATAGTATACAAAATATCTAAACTTGTCAACGTATATGTATTGAAAAATAAATTTAAAATATAGTTCTAGAAAAGGTACATGATATTCATCAAAAGGTTAAAATAATTGAACTCTATTTGAGGTATTTATAATAAGATTTTTTAAGAAAAATTAAATTTTATAATAATTAATTACTTTTCTTTGCAAAAGAAAGTTTGTTAATATTAAAAAATGAGTTAAAGATTACGTTGGAACAAACTGGTTCGTGGTACAAGTGACAAATAGTCATAGTAATTTTACATTTTCTAAAAATTCCAAGGACTTTTACATTTCCTATAGTACATTTTTTTTTCTTTTTCATCCCTTAAAACTATAAAATTAATATTTCTAATACTTATATAGTGGGGGGATTATCTAATGTTTCCAACCTTCATTAATAGTTAAATAACATGCTAACATTGTATAATAAAGATTAATTGAGATCAATAGATAGGCAGTTAACCTAAACCTCCAACATCAGAAGGTGTTCTGTCTCATCATTGGCTACTTTCATCTTTGAGATTCATGTCCTCTTCTTCATCCGCTGGAGCATACCATTGTGGCCACTGCTTAGAGTTGCTCAATCTGTAGTTCAAAAGGAGTTCTTCATCTTGAAGAGCGCTAGTTGCTACCAGAACAACAGCTTTGAGGGTAGGAACATCTGATACACTGTTTTTTGAAACTACAGATTTGAGCCAAGAGCTGCCAAATCTCTTCAGGTTTACTTCTGCATTTCCAAATAATATGTTTGGTATGTAAATCCTCATTCTGTTTTCAGTCAATGGAAAGTCATAAGGGCAGATCATGACATTAGGAAGCATCCCTTTTGGAGGGTGATTAGCAAAATGAGCCAAGGCTAATGGATTTCTACGCTCAACTACATCATCATTATTATCAAGCTTGTTTCCTAACATTTTTCTACCGTCAAATCGTTCTGGTCCATCACCGCCACAACCCCATGGTTGGGCGTCAATGACAGTCCCGTCATGTCTTGTTATCAAATACGAGTTCTGCTCATCAAGGTATCCAGGAATTTGATTATAGTAAGATGGGGAATAGATCACACCAGGATAAAAGGCTAGAACAGCACCAACATCAACTGCACCATCTAAAAATAGACCTTTGCCAGAATCCTTGTGAGGTATTTGAGAAGGTTTAACATTAAGTGTGTAACCAAGTTGATCCTTTAACTTCTGAGAGACTTCCGATTGGCTTAATGGTCTTTGTTTAGAGGAAGCTGCGCACATTAATAACAAATGATAAACACGCAATGGTTAGAGATTTCATAGCAATATAAAAATGTGAATTAAAAAACTCAAAAAGGTTTTTCTCTACGCCTTCATGGATCAAAAGGAGAAGGAAATGACTGAGCAATGAGAAAAATACTGCAAAATGACAGGTAAAATAAGGGGAAGATTAAAATTTAAAGCAAAGATCAAATCACCGGGAATGTTATTAGTTGGGTCACACACACCTTTAGCAGAACTAGGCTTACCACGGAGAGGTGAAGTGTTTGCTTGTTGAGATAATTCTAAGGGGCCATTCACCATCTTTTCTTTTGAAACAAGAATTTCATTCATGCATGTGCAAAATGCTTTGATTTGAGAGTGAACATTTTCTTGTACTTGCATTTGTTGATCGACAAAAGAGGCTTTACTAGCCATTTTAATAATCTCTTCCGCATCTGCTTCATTAGCATTCTCCCCCAACAGTTTGTAGCTGGATATTTAAGTCTTTGCATGAGCAAAATATGTCAAAATGTTAAAAAGGAAAAACATCGCATAGTATACAAACAAGATAGAAAATAATTAGAAATAAAATTATTTGAATCCATAATACCAGAAATAGAAAATACTTTGTCCATGAGATCTTACGATTGAAGATTTAACATCTTAACGTTAAAATTAACTTAATCCTTCTGCATTTTTTTCCCTATGTTTCTTTGCGTTTCATTATTGTTTTATTAACAAGCTTTGGAGGCAACATACCCTTCCTCGTCTTCCTGTAGTTTCCTTATATTTAATAACATCAATATTACAGGTCTCTTCATGAGGATCAATGACTTCAGTCTTGCTAATCTTGTTCACAGGCAGATGTAAAACGCGGTTATCACTTTTATTACACGCCAATTCCAATTTTTTTTATATAACATCATATAATGATAAGAAGTAATTGCTCAAAAGGGTCGATCATTATTATATTTATTAATCAATATCACCAATAACTGAAGGGGTGCCCAATGGTTATATGGATCTTCGTATTCAAACAAATGCATATCAATGGAATTTCTCATCAGAACAAAGACAGTTGATTGTCTATAATCTATATCAGAAGCAGCATTGATGATCCTTCTTTGAATACAATGATTGAAGCTTAGAAATTCAGAGCAAGACCTTAAGGTGTCCCAAATTGGCTAGCCTAATGATAGAGAATACAGCTGGATTTGACAGCTCCAGTTTAGAGACATTGGCTTTCAAACTCAAAGCAAGAGCATCTATATTATAACCTAGTGTTTGGAGAGATAGTCGCAAAAGACATCTCCATTCACTTCCAACTTCATCAGAACCATTTTTAACCCAAACTACTAACCGAACTGAATGTTAACAAATCTGTTTGTCTGGCTCCGGCCACCTTTGATTATTAAAAAAGGTTAGGACACAAACACAGTCTATTTTGTCAAAATACATTAGCTCATCCATGATACAAAACATAGAGAGAAAAGTGTCTATTACCATGATATAAACCAAATGAATGAATCTTCACAATTAAAATTAATCAATAAACTTAGACAATAGAAAAGACCAACCTTGTATAAAGAAACAAGGAGTTAATGTCCGCTTCAAATTGCAGTTGTTTAGGATCCCTAGAAAATATGGGATTTTTTGTGAGGGTTCTCACAGCCTGGAGACAAATTAAGAACAAAATTGTTGTTATAGGTTTCACATGATGCTCCACATATATAATAAGATATCACAGTTAACCATAACATAAAAACATATTTTGCTATGAATGAGTTTTGGTCACTCTTCATTCAAGACCGCAAGTCTTTCATGAGGGCAGTGAGATTAACACATAATTTTAAGTGTTTTTCATTTTTCAATATTTATATAACAGTAACAACAACAATAATTTAAATAATTTGGCAAGGTCAAGCAAAAGTAGTAATATTTCATAAAAAATGAAGAGATACCTCTTGAAATTTCTGAAATAAAAAGGCCATCAGTGATTTGGAGAGAAAGGTGCTAGCGTTCAAAACCTAACAAGATTTTTATGCACACCAAACTTTAGATGCTGGAAAAGAAGCGTAAGACAGAAAAAGAGATAAAATCAGTTGTAAAGTGACATACACTGAAAACTAATCAGGGTAATATAAATGAACGAAGATCTTAAGCGGAGAAAATAAACTGAAATAATGTCAAAAAAAGAAGAAGCAGACTATTATACCTTCAAAGCTTCGGTGCGGCATTTCTACAGACACCTAGACAGAAACCTATTAACACAGCATTGCTTCCTTCCTAACCATTTCTCTTTGAAGCAAAGAAACACTCCGCTCACATCACGGCAGTTTTACCCCAAATGCATTACCAGAAATTTCATCGAACAGTAATAATTCCCAGTTTGGTCACTCTTCCCCCAAATTCAACAGAACGGAGAACCACGGCATTATCCGATTCAGGTTACTAAGACTACTGAAGCTAACTAGGTGAGCATTGCATTTGGAATGATTAAGCAATTGCCAATATCCCAGGAAACAGTTCCATTCAATTTTTTCCTTATTCAAGAAGTAAAACCGAGAAAAAAAGTGGTGGTGGGTATTTACTATTCAAAGATAGAAGAATAAAAGAACAAACCTTTGAAAGCTAGGAGATCACCGAACAATCACCACCGCCACAGCCACCGCCCATAATGGCAAAGCTGGTGAACACTTTTTTTTTCCTATAACCTGTAACAATATATAAATCTATAAAGATGATGAACATTTTTTTATACGATTTTATTCTTTTTTTAATTTACAACCTCTCGGTTAAATTAAATAATTTTAACATCCTTTACTTTTAAATTTTAATAAATAACTTTTTATTTGATATAATCGCTTCGTTTTTTTTAATCTTTTTAAAGTGGGGTTGGATAACAATTTTATAATTTCTCGAAAGTTTAAATATATTAAATTTAAATTGTTTTTGAGTGTTTTATTTAAATAGAAAATTTTAAATTTGTAAAAATCCAATTTATAGGATCGAAATACTGTTAAAAAGGTTATCACATAATTATACCAAGAGTTTCATACAGTGAGTCTGATATCATGTATAGTTCTCCAAAATATTCAAGCCAGACAAGTTTTTCAAATTATAAATGGAATAGACTATTACATCATACTTTGGGAACTTGCTGCCTATAAATTCGTTTACTTCTTTGTTTTTCAAGCTTTTTTTGTTGCCTATAATTATTTTTTTATTGTGGATGTTTAGAATATGTGAATCACCTTTTTTTTTAAATTATCTCCATTTGAAGTTAATGAAAATTATCCGTTTAAGACAACTGAACCAATATTTTACAATTGTGACTCATACTTATTAAAATTTTGGTGTTGGATACATGGTTTCTTGTATATCCTCTTTCATCTAATTGTTTTTTCAATTATATGGTATATATTATTTTTAAGCTTCACATATTAAAATATTATTTTTAATTTAAAATTTTAAAAAAATATATAAATAATTTTATTTATATATTGTTGTTCTTATTTTTAAAGTTATGTTAATTTCCTTAACACAGTCGACATGCAAATCCCATCATATTATAATTTAATAATATATTATATACATTTTTTAACATTAATAAAAATTAAAACCATAACATCTCATTGCAATTACCGATCATGAGCATGCTCTAGCAAGGGATAATAGGCTCAGCGACATGACCACACGACAGGTGTTGTCTCAGCAGCCACCAGGGCCAAAATTACAGTCACCAAGGTTCCTACTGCTCGGTTAAATCCTCGATTAAACGTTGCTCCTTTCAAATTCACAACCAGCATCAAAATTCAGTCATACAATGAATTATTCAACTTCAGCAATCATAGTTAGAATCACGTTTTTCAAGATATTGTAGTTTAAAATTCATCGCTTACAAATAAATTTTATAACATTAAATTAAGTTTAAAGTTCAATTCTAAATAATTTAAAGAAAATATTATATATATGAAATGGAACATACCAACAGTGTCCTCGAAGACAATGATAACAGTGAGAATAGTCCATATGATATTGGAGCCGAAGACTTGATATGAGGCTTCAAATAATACGAACAAGACACAAGAAGAACAATTATCCCAACTTTGAGTGCAAATATTTCTCTGTCGGTGTCTTCCTTGCAAAATTCCCACACAAGAATTTGAACCCAAATTTCTTTGGTTCCAAATTTTGTGCATGTGTACTTGTTGGAATGTTGATCTCAATGCACTCCATTTGTTTGTCCATTCGTCACACGGACCACCACTTTTGAATGATTTAAAGTAACAGAACACATGAAAAATTAAAAAATGTGAAAGAATATTGCACATTTCTGAAGTGACATACATTGTTTTCATCTTGAGGGAAATGTGAGAAAGTTCTGAATTTTATTAGTTTGGTAATGTAAAAGATGGCCGATAAAGGGTATTGATGTTAATATCATTAGAATGAAATGGAGGGGAGGTGTTTTAACAATTAGAAGGAGAATGGATTCCTACTTTCCCTCGGCACCAAAATAACTCTTTTTTTTTGTTTGAAATGAACTGCCTTCTATGCACTATACGCACTTTATTCACTCCAGTGACACTCCACTTCTACGCACTTTGTCCATTATCCTTTCTTTCTTTTTCAATACTTATGGAGCAAAAGAAATTAAGGTGTTTGTGTTAGTGTTTGGTCTATACTTGTATCATTGTATGGTTTTCTACTTTGAATTGTGAAAGAAAAAATAACATAATCTATCAGTTCAATAAATTAATCAAGTTTCCATTTGTAGTTGAACAAGAGTTTTGAAGGGGTTGTACCACTTATACTCAATCTGTTGTTGAATTTCCTATTCCGCTACCGTGACTTTTGATATTGGTTGTTGGAATAAGTTGTTCTCCACAAACTTGTACCTCCATTCCATGATTCAAGACATGTGGGGTCCAATAATTGCTGATCAGAGGTAATTTTGTTAAAAAAATGTCATTAATTATAGTGTAAAGGTAATTTTTTCTATATTTATCACTAGTGATGCAAGTGGGTTTGGTCTTCGCAAAGAGCATTGCCACGAAGCTTACATAAACACTCACTGCGAGTTGTTCAACTCGATCATTCACTCGAATTGAGTAATATATGAAGAAAGATGTCCCACATAGGTGGAACATGGGCCATGGCTGGGTGGTTATAAAAGAAACCATATGCCCCCCTCATTTCACACACCAACACATCTCATCTCCTCCTCCTTTCTCTCCTTCCTTAATTTCTCATAATTTTGAGAAATTCTTAGTGTAAGAGAGAGGTGATGTAATTTCTTCCATCACTACAAAATTTATCACTCTGACTGGGAAGTGTTTTGATCATGCATTTTTCATATATATTGCGGGTATGACATGGTTATAAAAGCTTGCATTATTCAATCGATTCCATGGCATTCTCTCTTCAGATTCTTTTTTTTCACCTTTCTTCTAAGTAGAGCAGTCCAAGAACAATATTCCGATAAGAATGAACAAGAAAGTGATTGGGTGAAATAGTTACCTGAACAACAAGCAGTGAATTTTAATCACTACGCAGGTTATGTGCAGTTAGGATCTAATAAAGAGATAGCATTTTTTATTGTTTTTTTGAAGTAGAACATGGTCCATCACAGAAATCTCTTGTACTTTGGCTCCTGCTTCGAAAAACTAGTAAAATAGTGCTTTCTCTTTGTCAGGTCCTAAGCTGACATAATCAGCGTAGTGATTAAAATTCACCGCTGGTTGTTGAGGTAATTGTTTCATCCAATCACTTTCTTATTCATTCCTACTAGAATATTGTTCTCGGACCGCTATACTTAGAAGGAAGGTGAAGGAAGATGAAGGAAAGACTCCGAAGAAAGAATGTCATGGAATTGATTGAGAGTGGAAAGAGTAAGAATTGGAGTAATTGAGATGAGTTCTTATGAGAGGTGCAAATGAGTTAAATGGTTATCTATTTATAATTAGATGAGGTGTACATCGGTAATTTTGTAATATTTTACTGTTTTTATTTCGGTAATGTAAAGTTGTATATGATATAATTCAATTCTATTTCAAGTTACCTTTCAAAAGGTAATATATTCTTATAACTTATTAAAATATATGTGTTTCCTTAATTTAAATTAATTGACAAACCAAAGGTAAATGTTATCACAAACTTAATTAATAAGTGCATTGTTATAAATTAAAAGGTAAATGTTAACAACACTTGGTTGCTATCATCACAAAAATTGTTTTATAATTTTAAGTTATCATCTTTCCACGATGCTTCTCGACAAATTGAGATCTTTCGGTAGGTGAAATATGATTAACACACTCAAAAGATTATACAAATTAAAATAGTGTTGTATAATAAATTGTTGATTGACACACCTAAAAGAAAAAAATTATGAAAAAGAAGTGAAAGAACAAAATAGAGAAGCATAAGAAATCACACACAAAATTGTGATGTATAACAAAGTGAGTGATTGATGGTGTCATTCTCTATTGTGAGTGTGTATTGTATTCAACTAATTCAGCTTTTCTTTTACCAAGTCCCATGCTTTCAACTTTGAACTTCAAATGAAGATACATGAAGCTAACCAAATATATTGTGTTACTTGCATAGCATAAAATTGGTAAAATGCAGCGTTGAGTCTCTTCAACTATAATTAGGTTATACATCCAATTTTTGATTCACCAAATGTTTTTTTTTTTCTATGATTCAAGTTTATGTTTTAATTAAAAATATTTTATAAACCAATTTTGAAACTTTAGATTAAAATAGAAAAATAGAATAATGCAGCTTTATACTTGGTTTACCACAAAATAGTAATAAAAACTCCTCCACTTCACTCCATTACAATATGGGGCTGGGTCATCTTCCATTCTTATTGGTCCTGAAAAAAACTTCTTCTGTAATTACTGATCGATCTCGTATAAAAACCAAGTTCACAACTTTTATATTTCAATATTTTAATTTCAACATAAAATAGATATCAACTAATTCATATTGATTTATTTTTTAATTAATGTATATACAACAATTAAATAAGAAATATGTGTTTTTATATGTTACTTTTTGAAGTCATTAACTACGAAATTCTTCAAGTAGAATGTTGATTTTAACGTAAGTAAGAAATATATATGACTAATTTGTTTTTAAAACTTCATCATTGATT
>Ga0099822_1000045_pt1 | contig 59026 bp, 24 predicted proteins | sample CowpeawhiteBW_FD_76839 | JGI IMG/M metagenome (GOLD analysis project Ga0099822, IMG submission 76839) | Root nodule microbial communities of legume samples collected from California USA - Cow pea white BW | ecosystem: Host-associated > Plants > Roots > Nodule | place: USA: California | collected... | reverse complement strand
TATATATATATAGTTGAGAATACTATTATCATACAAATTAAAAGAAAAAATTATGATTCTTTTCGTTAATAAGGTCATAAAAGTAAATTTAGTAGAAATCATTGCAATTCTTTTCGTTTGTGAAGGGATGAAATTTGACTATTTAACCACAAATACATCGCTCTAAATCTGTTCAAATCTTGTTATGCGAACATGAGAAAAACAAAAATTCCATCGTCGCAAATCTGCAGATTTACAAAATTTGCGCATAGGAACACAGCCTTAAGTATGACTTTAATTAATTCTTAAATCCCTTCACAGAACAGAAGACTTTATTAAATTGTAATAATAATGTAAACTAAATATTAATTAATATAAAATAGAAGCCCAAAATAATTATTTGTTAATACTTCAGAATTTGGAACAGTTGAATATCACTACTTTGAATAAAAATATCGGTGCAGTGCAATGTTCCAATTGTCATTCATTCATTGGTTCTCTTTCTTTTAAATTCTATTTCATTATACTCTTACATTTATTTAGATGAATTATTTCAATAATTTTAAGAAATTAAAATATATTGTATTTGAAATTTTTACAATTGAATTCTCTTCATTTTATAAATAATTTGTTTGGACTAAGTAATTGAAACGATTCAATCTCGTGTTTGAATAAAATAATTGAATTTTTCTTATAAGATAAAATTTTATTTTAATATTTATTTAATATATAATTTTAGAAATTAAATTTAACAAATATAATTGTAATATTAAAATATTTAAATTCAGCCAAATTTTGATCGAGCTGACTCGACCAAATTTGGTCAAATTTTGGCTGATGTAAACTTAGACCAATTTCGCCAAATTTAGGTCGGAACTAACTCAGTCACATTCTGTCAAATTTCGGCTGATGCAAACTAGACCAAATTTTGGTTGAGGTTAACTCGGCCAAATTTGGATAAATTTCAAATTTTGGACAACCTAGTCCGTTTGGATTGTCGGGATCGTCTGGTTCATCAGGTCCCCAACCCATTTGGGTCACGGGCCCGCCTTACCTATCTTGGTTGTTGGGTCTGTCCGACTTGTTTGGGTTTTCGGGCTTGCCTGACCCGTTTTGATAGTTGGGCTCGTGCCTGTCGTTTGTGTTGTTGGACCTGCTTAGTCTGTTTGAATCATCTGGTCGGCCTGACCAATATGGGTTGTCGGACCGGCCCGACCTGTCTAGGTCATCTGGATCGTATAAACTCAATTGACACCTCTAATATTGAATAATGAAAAATTCCACAAATCGTAAAATTTCAATTTCCTTCATTTTTTAGTGAATTTTAAATTCTACTATTTTAACGATTTAAAATATCTTCTTGAAATTCATCAATTTCAATTCTCTTTTAATTTCTCATCTAAGTAAATTATTTTACTCCAAAAAAATTTAAAATTTTTAAATAAATAAATTACTCTTAAATTATTTCTTCCAAACACATGCTAAACAATTTCATCAAGGAAATCCAGTAAAATTTGTTTGCCTTTCTCACACTAATAATAATAATAATATAAGATTGGTATCGTAATGGTTCAAAACTCTTTCCTTGACCAAAACACTGACAGCTGTAACATTGAGAGAGAATTCTTCTGATGCACGTTCTTGTACGCTTTCATATATTTCAAAATTACTCTTTTTAAAACTATTATAAGAATTAGTTTATACTTCTAATCACAATGATAGTGCAAAAAAATTCCTGACATGTAAACAATGACTTCTTCGTTTTAGTTATTTTTCACAAAAAAATATTATTTCAATCATAACAACTATAGGTAATACATGTTTTTTTCAAATATTTAATAAACTTACGTAACTAAACTCCAAACCCGCTACACTCATTTACTTGCAAGAAAACTCGAATTTAAATTCAATTAAAGTTAATATTTATTGGCTGAATGAATTTTAATATATAAGAAAAAGAGAATTTACAGGTTTGAATTTATTTATTATGTTTGATGTAGAAATGTAGTTGTTAGGATTTTAAATATTTTTTTTCTTTACTTTTTTCAGATAAATTTAAATAGTAAAATCATGGTAGAGTTTTGTATTAAAAAACGACTAGAGTTTATCTTGAATTCGGTGATTGATATCAAGTTATATGTATAATTTTTTGTGCATATTACCAATTTTTTTAGAGATTATTGTATTTCAATTAAGTGCTAAGTGATTATTTTGATTATTGTTCATGGATTGATTATTTATATTTTACTTGTGCATATGAATTATTATATTATATTATATTGATGTATTTTTTTATAACAAAAAATATTTTTACATTTTATTAACTAGTCTACATTATTTTTTATTATTATTATTATTAATAAGTATAATAACATATTTTAAAATCATAATTAAAGTAACACTTAATGTATTAAGATATTACATAAGTGCATTTGTATTAATTTATTTATTTCCTTATTTATATATAACTTAAAAAATGTACCTACGTGGTCCATACATATCACTAATTTAGGTTATGTGTTAGGGACAAAAATTTGTTGTTTATGTAAGAATATTTTCTATAGTTTTTCATTAAAGTGAAAACTATAATCTTATATATATTATTCAAAATCTCTATAACTTAATTTAAATAATTAAAAATAATGTGTTTATTTTTGCCACGGTATTCCAGAAGAGTTTTTTTAATTTGTCTATAATTTTCATATTATATTAAATAAAAATTAACACCACACGATACAATTAATATATAACCACACTTTTTTTTTTTAAATATATAAGATTATATTTAATTTCTAAAATATTTAATTATTATATTTTTCTTGCTAATAAAATTAAATAGCATTTAATATAATATGTATTACCATTTAATTTTTTTCAAAAGTGATTCTTTCATAAGAAATCGTATTATACTTACATAACTCTAAAAAGCAAAACTATAAAAATGAAACATAAGTACATATATTAGTTTTTATCATCAGTCTATCGCTATTGAGATTACTATATAATAAATGCACAAGATAAAGTAGAGTGTTTAAATTACTTTCATATATGTGTATATATCAAATACATATTATAATTACATTTCATCTAGAGACAGATTTATTAACATTTATAAATCAATTACATAATACTACATTTTATATTATAATGATACTGTACATGTTGGTCTATAGTTGGAAAATGAGACTATTCAAAGGATATTTGTAATTATGTGACGGGTGATGGAACAATTCTTAAAATTGAAATGTAAGATATTTTAATTTCTTTATCATAACAAGTTAATTATAATACGAAAAGAATTTAATTACAAACAATTTAAATATAATGCATTTGAATCTCTCAACATTATTAAAATGATTCATCCAAACACAAATTAAAAGTTAAGAATTCCAACAAAATAAATCTCCTAGAAAATGACTCAGACCAAAACTATTAAGATTTCAATTAATTGAATTTCATAGCTAAAATCATCCAAAAATTATAGCTAATTTTTTTAATTAATCATATATCAAAATTTTAATTAATTAAATTTTGTCCAACAAAAATTCTTCTGACCCAACTGTTTTGCATAATTTAAAAATTCTACAAAATATATCAAATTATCCGATTGGTCCAAAATACGATTTTGTTCATTTCTTATATACAACACAAAATATTTTTTCAAAAATAACAAATTGAACCAATTTGAGTCGATTGAAATATTTTTGACTCATCACTATTTAACGTACAACAAATATCTTATTTTTGAATTTATTCATTTAAATCATACAATTTTACCCCAAACTCAAAAATATATGATAAACTATACGCAATGACCCTATAATATCAAACACTATAACCACATCACTTTCGTATTCAAATAATTTACACTAAAATACTATCAACACTTAACTACTTGTTCTAAAGACTTATTTATTAAAATTTAAGCTCTCAATTACACTATTGGAATAGAATAACAAGCTCTATGTATAAAAGATCCGTATCAATAATTACATCACATCCTTATGATCATAAATTAACAAATATTTATCTTTATTATAAAAGTAATACATGCAATATCTTTATTATTTATGCCACTTTTATAAATCAATAACACTAAAACAAAATCTAATCAAACAAAATAGCTTTATGTTGTGATCATAATTTGTTTTTCACACAAATTTATAAAGTTAAACTTTGTTCTACAAAATACCTTAATGATCATAAGTTAACAAAGATTCGTCCTTAACCACATACAAGATCTTATTCTCTATACAGACAAAACTTTCCAAATTAAACTAAAAAAAATTGAACTTTAAAACAAAAACTGATATACATACTTTATTTTTCATTAAAATTCAAAAACGAAACTCTGATTTAAAAACAAATAAACAAGTTCTTAAAAAATATTTAAAAAAAAACAAAAAAGTTAAATAAAGAATATTGTTAATTTTCGAAACTTTATACAAATTTAGTCATTCATTTTTAAAAGTGTGTGAATTTAGTCATTCTTACCAAATTTTATTAAGTTTATTTCACATTTTAAACGCAGTTTATGATAATATTTGAGTTAACATTAAAGCGAAAATGTGTCAAACAGTGTAAATAATTCAAATACTATTATGAAATACGTTTGAAACGTTAGATAAACTTAACAAAATTTGGTTAAAAAGACTAAATTCACATATTTTTAAAAATAAAGGATTAAATTAGTCAAAAATTTTAAAGAGTGACTAATTTTAAATTTTCCTGAGAGTTGATGAAAAAAAAAACGTATTTAACCCTATTCTTAAATATTTATTTTCTATTTATAAACCTTATACATACATAATAAAATATTAATACTTCACTTTAATTGTACAACTCCTGTTCGAAAAAAAACAATTTAGTGATTCATTACACAGTATTTATTGTACTCTAATGCGATCGAGAGATTTAGTGTAACTGTTAAATGAATCAGATGATATAGCGAACTAGTAATTTATTTTGAATGAACCCGTGGGGTTAGAACCTTCAAGAACGTGCACGGTTATACTTTTCAATTAAAAGGTTACCTTGATCATTTATTTAATATAATTAACGTAATTAACGCGTTGTTTTAGGGTATCGACGGCTACCATTTTTCAAAAAATAAAATTATTCTTTTTCTAATAAACTTTTTTAATTACAGTTGGATGTGTTTGTGGCGGTTCAGGAAAGTGGAAAAGTTTGAAGAAAAGTGCGTAATAAAAACAAAACAACAGCAAATGCCGACGCTGTTGGGTCCGGTCGCACCATAGCACACTCATCGTTCTTCGCTGTCACACATAACACATCACATGCCTTAACCATTTATTCATCCCTTCACGTTCATTCCGCAACCCTCTTCGCACGCGCAATGGACCTCCGCCACCGCGCGCCGCCCACCGTCCACGACGGAGCTATCCACCATCCCAACCGCGGCGGGAAGAGGGATTCCTCTTCCACACCATCGGTGTCCTCTCCTAAGGCCTCCGACGCGCTCCCTCTGCCGCTATACCTCACGAACGCGATCTTCTTCACTCTGTTCTTCTCCGTCGCGTACTTCCTCCTGCACCGGTGGCGTGACAAGATCCGCAGCCACACACCTCTCCACGTAGTCACGCTCTCCGAGATTGCTGCTATTTTCTCTCTCATTGCCTCATTCATCTACCTCCTCGGCTTCTTCGGCATCGACTTCGTCCAGTCCTTCATCACACGCGCCTCGCACGACGCGTGGGACGTCGACGAAGCTGTTTCGGAACCCTCGCCCGCGCCCTCGCCCTCTCCGTCAATTACCAAATTGCCCCCTGTTGAGTGCTCGTTGATCTCCGAAGACGACGAGGACATTGTCTGCTCCGTTGTGGACGGCGTTACGCCGTCCTATGCGCTCGAGTCTCGCCTCGGAGACTGTCGCCGTGCGGCGGCGATTCGGCGCGCGGCTCTGCAGAGGATGACGGGGCGGTCGCTGGAGGGGCTGCCGCTGGAGGGGTTCGATTACGACTCGATTTTGGGGCAGTGCTGCGAAATGCCGGTGGGATACGTGCAGATTCCTGTGGGGGTGGCGGGGCCGCTGCTGCTGGACGGGTTCGAGTACACGGTGCCGATGGCCACCACGGAGGGGTGCCTTGTTGCCAGCACCAATCGAGGGTGCAAAGCCATATATGCATCTGGTGGGGCCAGCAGTGTTGTTTTGAGGGATTGCATGTCAAGGGCACCTGTTGTGAGGTTCTCCACTGCTAAGAGGGCTGCACAGTTGAAGTTCTTCTTGGAGGATCCTCTCAATTTTGATACCCTTGCCGTTGTTTTCAACAGGTTTGTTTTGGTACTCTCTAGAGGGAGTTTGGGTTCGTGATCATGATTTGAGAATTTATCATTCACTAGTTGGTGTCCACCTTAATTGCATGTTTGGATTCATCGGATCATCGAGAAGTTTGTTGAAATGTCGATATCCAGTTAACTGATTTTAAATGAATATTAATATATACGGTTGGTTGCATGGTAAAGAATTTATTGAGTCCAAAAGTTGAAGTAGTTTTAAATAGTGTTGTGTTGAATAAGAAAATTTACACTGAGATTTGCTGTGAATTTCTGCAGTTTAGGGATTCATATTTAGGTTGATTTTTATTTTTTTTTTAAATGTTAGGCGAGATGTGGTTTTCCATTAAAAGTTTATGATAATTGTGGAGTGGGATGGGTGGAGGAAATTTTTGAGTGTGGGAGATTTATTTATTTGTGCTGAGTTTTGGTGTTTGGTTTAATGGTTTCAGGTCGAGTAGATTTGCCAGGCTGCAAGGCATTCAGTGTGCTATGGCTGGAAAGAACGTTTATTTGAGATTCACTTGTAGCACGGGTGATGCCATGGGTATGAACATGGTTTCCAAAGGGGTGCAAAACGTTCTTGACTTTCTTCAGACTGATTTCCCTGACATGGATGTTATTGGCATTTCTGGTAATTTCTTTATCTTTCCCTTTTTGATGAACAATATTTCCTGGATCTTTCTTCTGTCAAATCGAGTGATGTCACCAATGCCGTTTCTTTGTATGCTATTACACATCGTCTATTTGTCTTCTTTCTTTTCCGTACTGATTTCTTTCATCGTGAAGTTGGTCCATTTACATTATGTTTTTTCTTCCCGTATCATCTTTGACGTCTTAGCTTTTACATTCATACACGCACATACACATTGTAGGTATTGGCAATTTGAACAGGAGACTAGTGTCCTATAATGATGTCACTGTATTTTGACTGGTTCCTTTATATTGATCTATTTGTTTGGCTATTCAATTCGTTGCCTATAATAAGGGCATGCTAAATTTTTTTTAAAGGGGACTATTAGACCGAAAGTGTGATGGTTGTGTTCTGACTTAGTCCTTTATATTGATCTCGTTGTTATGCCTATAATCACGGCATGATGAAATTGTTTTAATGGGAATATTAATACAAAAAAATGTGATGGTTGTGTTCTGATTTGATCCTTTAGGAAATTATTGTTCGGATAAGAAGCCAGCTGCAGTAAATTGGATCGAGGGACGTGGGAAATCTGTTGTTTGTGAAGCAATTATTAAAGAAGAAGTGGTGAAGAAGGTATTGAAGACCAACGTGCCTGCCCTGGTGGAGCTTAACATGCTTAAAAACCTTACTGGTTCCGCTATTGCTGGTGCTCTTGGTGGATTCAATGCCCATGCTAGTAACATTGTTTCTGCAGTCTTTATAGCCACTGGTCAAGATCCAGCACAAAATATCGAGAGTTCCCATTGCATAACCATGATGGAAGCCGTTAATGATGGGAGGGACCTTCACATCTCGGTCACCATGCCTTCTATTGAGGTGATTTGGCAACCCGTCCCATCCTTTCTTACACCTTATTACCCTTCTATATTTGGTTAATTTTCCAATTTAGTCAATAGCTAAGGTTTATGTGATTGTTCAATTTTCCTCTCAGGTGGGTACTGTTGGGGGTGGAACTCAACTTGCATCCCAGTCTGCTTGCTTGAATTTACTTGGTGTGAAGGGTGCGAGCAAGGAGTCACCGGGATCAAACTCAAGACTTTTGGCCGCCATTGTTGCTGGATCTGTTTTAGCCGGAGAGTTGTCTCTGATGTCTGCCATTGCAGCGGGTCAGCTGGTCAACAGCCACATGAAATATAACAGATCAAGCAAAGATGTAACCAAAATATCATCTTGAGGTGGTGGACGTGGTTGTAGTAATCAATTGTGAGGTCTAGAATAAAAAATTGAGGGTGTGTGAGCATAAAAGTAGAAGTTTGGGAAGGGAAATTGAGAAAAAAATTAGATTAGGCTGTTGCTATCGATGTTTAGCTTTGTATCGCTGTCTGTAGAATCTTTTATTATTTGGAGAGAGGAAAGTAGCTTTCTTCTCTACCTGTTCCCTCTCCCTCTGGGTCTTTCCTTTCCTGGACACTTTTCATTGCATTATTGAATGAGTGCTAACACTCTTGATTTAGCAAACCAATGTATCTGTCATGTGGTATCACAATTCTTTGTCCCTGTATATTATGCTTAGCTTATCCTTCACGCAGTGTCTCTCATGTATTGATTCTATTATCCTGTGATGTGAAGCCAATGCATTGATAAGTGTTGAATTCTTTTCCGCCAGTGCTATCAATTAGATTTCATCAATTACTTCTCATGATTTCCTTTCAACCACCTCATAAGAATTAAATTGGTAGTAGTATTAAACTCACCAGCAAATAATTGTGTAGTTTTCTTGTGTATAGAAACATTGAGATTCCATTGTTTAGTCTTCATCTATTAAGTGTTTGTTATGTCTATTTAAGTGTATTATTGTGAGAATATTAATTATCTCGATAACTATTTTGGAGAAGGTCTTGCAAAAGTTAAGAGAATTTTACATTAGATTTTTGTGAAAGTACTAGCATGTTTTAGTTTATGTGCACGATAGAGACTAGAAATAGTACATTTTTGTCAATTTATTTGTTGTTCTAACTTTTTAAAATTTTTTTAACGTTTGTGTTTGAGGTATCCATTAGCAACGTGCGTTTTCAGTTAATGAAGCATAAGAATCATCACTCGTTTTATACCGTGAACTTGTTTAATAAAGTTCTAAATTGGTTTGTTGAACATGGTAAAATTTACTTGAATGATTTTTACACTTTAAAAACTATTTTTCTTTTAACCCTCACTTATTTTTTTGAATTTATTTCTTCCATTGTAACATTTTTAAAATTTATTTTTTAACTTATTTTTTTTTAAATATAGAAATTATTTTATTACATTAATAAAATTGAGCACAATCTTTGTACTTATTACTCATTCCTCTTAATTCTTTTTTCCTCAATTCAAATAATTACACTTCCCCTTTGTTTCTTTCCTCTTCTACTCTTCTTTTTTATCTCTTATTTATAAAAGGTGTAATACTTATTTTCATAGCTAAAAAGTTGGAAAAACTTATTAGAGAAATTGATTTCAGAAGAAAAAATAAGTTACTTCTAAAACAACTAACTTTTGTTTCAATCTAACACAATAATTATTATTTTATTTAGCTAACCGGTAAAGAGAAAATAAATTAGAAGTTGTTTAGAGTTAGACAAAAGGTATATAAGTTAAAAATTATTAACTTTAATATCATTTTTATTATTCATTATTGATATTAATATTATTGTTATTATTTATTATCAATGGAAATGAAGATGCATGATCAATTATGCTAGGAGCATAATAAATTATTTATTGGTTTTAATTGACGATAAATTTCCATCATTAAACATACGATTAAATACAAAATTTTGGAATTAATTTTTCTTTGAAATTTATATCAATTTAGTCATTTATCTTTGAAAATACATGAATTTAGTCATTCTTACCAAATTTTGTTAAGTTTATTTGACATTTTAAATATATTTTATGATAATAGTTGAGTTAACATTGAAGCGAAAATGTGTCAAATTATGTAAATAATTCAAATATTATCATAAAATACGCTTAAAATGTCAGATAAATTTAACAAAATCTGGTTAAAATGACTAAATTCACGTATTTTTAGAAATGAATGACTAAATTAGTCAAAATTTTTAAAAATGAACTAATTCCAAATTTTACTGAATCTTGAAAAATAAAAAATATATTTAACCCTCAAACATAATATTGAAAAAGACCGTATTTGGTACACGGATTAAATGTAAATATTTGCCTACGAAAAATATAAGACCGAATAAATGTATTATGATGTTACTACAGATGATTTAGGAAATATCCAATGATAAAATATATTAATCAATTACACGAAATATACTCCATAATAATATTTTTTTGGTTAATATATGATAATTGTAAGAAGAAGTTTTTTTTTTCTTCCCGCACCTTATCATTACTAACTGCACTTTCATTTAAACACCAAAAGGACTAAAATGCGCTCCATCTGTACTGCATCATCCTCGCTGCAGAGGTAGAAGAAGGGAGGGATAATATTACGTAAAAAAAGAAGAAAAAAGAGAAAGCATCGTAGAAAAAAAATCTCATTCAAAAATCTCTTATTTGGAGACATATTTCAAAAAAATTGTAATAAAAAATCCACCATTACGTCACGTTTCAAAAAGTTGGTTTAAGAAATCTTATTCTGAGAATCGATTTCATACCTTCTGAAAATCCCATTTCAGAAATTTTATTGTTAGAATGATGTTCTTGAAATCCTAAAGAACTTGTTCTGGAAAATTTTTAGAACAATTAATCCGAAAGTTTAAAATATGATTTTAAAAATTAGAATGGTGTGCCAAGAAGAAATAACGGGGATTACTGGAAGAAAAACCTTGTCAAAATTAGTTGCTTTGTGTATATGGGCCTTGGCCCAAGTTATGATAAAATTGAATTTTGGCTTGGAAATAGGACCAAACCAACTCTAGAGAAAACTAACGTCGCTGTGTGTGAGAGAAAGAGTGTAGGAGCCAGAAACTGCTGCTTCTCGTCCCACTTCGAACTTGAAAACTTAAACCCTAGTTCTCTCTTTTTTTCTGCGTCTTCAACCATGTCAGCGATGCTGGTAGGTTCACTCTCTCGTTCTCTTTGTTATCTTTTGCGTGTTTTCGTAACTTAACCTAAGTCTGGAAATGGTGGATCAAACAGCAACCTCAGATCATTCTGCTGAAGGAAGGCACGGACACTTCGCAAGGGAAGCCACAGCTGGTGAGTAACATCAATGCCTGCACCGCCGTCGCCGACGTCGTCCGCACCACCCTCGGCCCTCGCGGCATGGACAAGCTCATCCACGATGACAAGGGAGCTGTCACCATCTCCAACGATGGAGCTACCATCATGAAGCTCCTTGACATCGTCCACCCTGCCGCAAAAATCCTTGTCGACATCGCTAAGTCTCAGGATTCCGAGGTAAACTTGTAACGCTTCCCTTTCTATTCGATCTCTTGCAATGCCTTAGTTTTTTTTTTTTTACGCTTCCGCAGTTAAGATCTTCTCGTTTTTCTTTTTGGCTCATTTCAGATGTTTGAAATTGTGGTATTGGAATTGCTTGTTTGCAAGTAAATGATGTATTGTTATTCTAATGTTCTTTTTGTGAATGTGAAAAGGTTGGCGATGGAACCACCACTGTCGTGTTGCTTGCAGCTGAGTTTTTAAGGGAGGCCAAGCCTTTCATTGAAGATGGTGTTCACTCTCAAAATTTGATACGGAGCTACAGGACTGCAAGTACCTTGGTACAGATCTCACTGTCGAATGTGATTTTTTTTTTTTAATGTTTGAATAACTTTATCTCTTTATAGAAGAAATTAAGAAAGTAAAACAAATTGAGCTTTTGTTATAAGTTAAATTGATTAAATACTTAGCCTTTGTAAAAGTTCTCTAGTTAAGCTCGTGAGAGATGTTTGGTTCCTTCCTTTCTTTCTGTTTTTACTTCTCTAACAAGTGTTTGTGGAAAAATTTATCTAAACAGGGCCTCAGTTTTTGTTTGAATTTTGTCTTAATGTTGAATACTAGAAGTGGAAGTATCTCACGGATTTGGTCACATTGTATGTCTTTTTTAATCATTGATACAGGCCATTGAAAAGATTAAAGAACTGGCTGTTAGCATTGAGGGGAAAAGTCTGGAAGAAAAGAAAAGCCTGCTTGCAAAGTGTGCTTCTACCACACTTTCTTCAAAACTTATAGGTGGAGAGAAAGAATTCTTTGCATCCATGGTTGTGGATGCTGTAATTGCAATTGGGAACGAGGACAGGTTGAACATGATTGGAATAAAGAAGGTACATGCTGTCTCTTTTACATTGGTGACCGTGTGATGTGTTTCCTAAATCCAAGAAAGTTTTAATGCAAACAAAAATGCTAAAAATGGGGGCCTAAAGACGCTCTTAAACAAAAGGTACTGTAATAAAAAAAGAAAACTGACAATGCTAATGGAAATAGTATGGGCATCCTTTCACTTTTTGTATCTGCGTGCGTGTCTCTGTAGTTCTAGTTAGTGTTTGAGGTTGCTGTTTTCCCTAAGCCTGGATTTTAGGATTTTTGCGTTAGGTTATCCAAACAATAGTCATTCGAACACATGCAAGCAAGTTACATTAAGATCTTGCTATAAAGTCATATATTCACAGTCTCCATTTGTTCATAGGTTAATAATAAATTTTCTATTGTTGACTGAATCATGCAGAGAATTTTTAAATGCATTTATCCTGCCTGATTTACATTTTTTGTTGTTTTTCCTTAGAAGATGTACTTATATTTCACGGTTATTGTTATTACTATGTCTTCCCTCTACTGTCAACTTAAGTATTAGTGAATCTTCTTGGCCTTTAAAAGGGATTGTTCTTTGCTTCCTTCTATTCTATCAACATTATCACGTATGGATTTTTTTTTTTGTTTCAACCTATTTTGTCACCTAAAAATATCAAGAAAACATTTGTTATTTCTTTTCAATCTTGTTTCCCTTCAGATTGACATCAGTGCTCATTAACTGTTATGTTGATAATTGTAAAATTAAGTCAATTTCTTTTCATTAATAGATGAATTGTTAATTTTACCTTGTCTTTTCCTTAGGAAGATTATTAGTTTCCTTAATTGTTGTGCAATACTCTGTAAAGAAAATTATTATGGAATGAGTATTAAGAGTAAAGCAGTATCATAAGCCTTTTATATATTCCACTCTTGTTCAGATATGCTAGAGCAAATATATGTTTTATTTGTTTTCCATGTTCTGTAGTATTGTTTTTGGAGTTTTAAATGTGTGCATTTGTATTTCATAACTGAAATAATTTTAATACAAAGTAGAATGAATCAATTAATTAGAGTGGTTAGCGATGAAAATCAGGGAGTTTTACTGTCATGCCGAATTTAGTTTGTCATAAATATTTAATTCCATGTAAGTCAACTTTGTTATGTACAAACTTATATTTAAAGCCAATGGTTGAGACTCGGGTTTTCTTCTACAGGTTCCTGGTGGTACCATGCGGGACTCATTTCTAGTAAATGGTGTTGCCTTCAAAAAGACGTTTTCATATGCTGGGTTTGAGCAACAACCCAAGAAGTTTCTCAATCCAAAAATTCTATTATTAAACGTAGAGTTGGAGCTAAAGTCTGAGAAAGAAAATGCTGAAATAAGGTGTTTAATTTTAAAATTCGGTTTTTCACAATGCCGACCTGAGATCTTAGGAAGGATTAAATGAGACTATTTTTTATTGTTCTCTACAGGTTGTCTGATCCTTCGCAATATCAGTCAATAGTTGATGCAGAATGGAATATTATCTATGACAAGCTAGATAAATGTGTCAGCAGTGGTGCCAAAGTTGTTCTTTCACGATTGGCCATTGGTGATCTAGCTACCCAGGTTTTAATTTTTCTCTTAATCCAATTTTTCTTACCTATGATTTCTCTAAACTCCGTGGAATAATAAACTTTTCTATTGAATAATGTGCAATGTGTAGTGTGCTACCTCTTGCCAGGATAGTTTCCTGATACATTTCATACATTGTCTCTTGTGTAGGAATGCACTTTTGTTTATGCTTTGATTTTATATTCTTGTTAATGTGTTTTGTTTCTCAAATTGTTTGTAATTATGGTTTATAATTATTTCTTTCTGTGTTTGGTAAAGCCTTTCAGGGATATCACATTCAGTTCTTTTTAAAATAATTTGTTCTTGAAACAGTATTTTGCAGATAGAGACATTTTCTGTGCTGGTCGTGTAACTGAAGAAGATCTAAAAAGGGTTGCTGCAGCAACTGGTGGAACCGTACAAACATCTGTTAATAACATTATTGATGAGGTTACACATTATTTGTATGACTCTTGATTTGATCTTTCTGTAATTTCATTTATTACTGCTGAACTTGTGCTTTATTTGCTTGAAGATCCTTGGAACTTGCGAGGTTTTTGAGGAAAGGCAGGTTGGAAATGAGAGGTTCAATATTTTCAATGGATGCCCATCTGGCCAAACAGCCACCATAGTTCTTCGTGGTGGAGCAGATCAGGTCTGTTACATGTTGTGTGATAACTGTTTATGAAACTCGATGAACTCATTCTACTCTCAGGATTTTATTTGATATTTGATTTTACCTATTTTCCTGCAGTTCATAGAGGAAGCAGAGCGAAGTTTGCATGATGCAATCATGATCGTGAGGAGGGCTTTGAAGAATTCAACTGTGGTTGCTGGGGGAGGTGCTATAGATGTATGTGTCTTAAATTTGTCGGTAGATACCACTGGATTATATTAGTCAACATATTTACATTTAAAATGTTGTTCTCATTGCTAGATGGAGATAAGCCGGTACCTGAGGCAGCATGCACGAACTATAGCTGGAAAGTCTCAGCTTTTCATCAACTCCTATGCAAAAGCACTTGAGGTAAATGTTTTTGTAATTTGAGCCAAATCCATAGTTGTCTTTTTGTGTTTACTATTATTCTATAACTTATTTAATAACGCATGGCAACTCTTGTTGACACATTTTGTTTTGTGACAATATGATATACTTCAAGAATTTCTCAGCTGTGTTTAGATCTCCTCCAACCCCCCTAATTATGAGTTAATACGTTTAAAAAATGTCTGGTAGTTTTTTACCCTTGTATAAGAAAGCATCCCAGTTGTGGAAGGGTATCAGATCATGTTCTTACATTCAAAGTGTATGGTTACTTTGATTGTTTTTTAATGCAGAAAGTTGCGTTATTATTGCAGGTTATACCTAGACAACTATGCGACAATGCTGGATTTGATGCAACTGACGTGCTGAATAAACTAAGGCAGAAACACGCACTTCCTTCTGGTTGGTTTGCCATCTTTTTGTGTGAATGAAGCATGCTGGTTTACATATATGTATTGTACAATTACTTGCGTGCGTGCTGGCATATACTTATTTCAACGCTTGTTCCAGGTGAGGGGGCACCATATGGGGTGGACATAGCCACTGGTGGCATTGCTGACTCTTTCGCTAACTTTGTCTGGGAGCCTGCAATTGTGAAGGTAATTGTCTGCATTGATTTAAATATTTTGATAAGCTGATTCTGATGTTTTATGTGTGCGGTGTTTAAGCTGGTTAATCAATTTGCAGATCAATGCTATAAATGCTGCAACAGAGGCTGCATGCCTAATCTTAAGTGTGGATGAAACAATTAAAAACCCCAAGGTAAAGTCTATTTGTGTCATTGTATGAGCTGAGTATTTTTGCTTATGTTCTTAACTTATTTGAACGACTTATTGATCTCTTACTATTATCAGTACTATATGTACATTCTAATTTCACTCTCAAATCGGTCTAGCATTTTGTACTTTGAAAGGGTAACGGTTCTTAATAATTTTCTGCACATAAAGAGTTCCCTGTACAAATCCTCTGCACATTAAGAATTCTGCACGTACAGTGGGAAAGCTTGTGAACAGTTTTGATTGATACTGTTACAATTAATTGTTCTACTGGGATGGGATCTCATATTGTGACTTTTTAGAATTTGATATTAATTTGCAGAATTATATCGCCATGTCTACTTACTCTACCTTTTTTTTTTTATGTAACTAGGTTTTATTTTTTATTTTTGCTTGTTTTATTCTGGCTACTGTCGTGCAACTGATTTTGATTTTATCTATTTAACATGTGTAGTCTGAGAGTGCACAAGGAGACGCAGCTGCTAGTGCCATGGGCAGAGGTCGTGGAGGCGCATTCCGTGGACGTGGACGAGGGATGCGAAGATGATTGAGTGTGTGGTGCATTGTGTCTAATTTACGGATTAGGAATGCTTGTTTCTGCTAGAAGCATGCCGATTTTTGAACCTACAAGCCATGAAATGAAAATGTAATGGAGATCCTGGTAACATCATTTGATCAAACTAGGATTTTCAAGTAGCAATGTTTGAGCAGTAGTCTTTCTGACAATCATTTTATACTTTGGGAGGGGTGGGTAATTATTGTATGGCAGATGATGGGACTTGAGCTTCGTGTGAAATTTTGCATTTTGTTCTACAATTTTTAACAGTTTATTATTTTGTACGCGTATAAACACGTGATTTCAGTTTTCTATGAAAGCCACCAGTGTGGATGTGGTAGTCGGTAAGGATGCAAATTCAATCGCAGGCAAATCTTGTATTTGCAACAGCTAATGTTGTTATAATTGTTAGGTCAATTGTATTATGAATATGTACAAACGGCAAATTAATATCAAATTATAATAAATTGTTAGCTAGACTAGAGTTAAACCGTCGAGTTTTTAATAAATGCTACTAAATCTTCATAATTTGATGATTGACACGATGTCTTGATCCCATCAGCCATTTGAATTGGGCATTAGGTTGGTCCTTGAAATTATAGGTATTAGTTTAATTCTAAAATTTGATAATTTTGGACATTTGAACAAGTTTCGCCATTGCTGAGATAAACGAAAAAAAATCAAAAGCTAAAATTATCTGACATCGCAAAACCTGTAATAAACTTTCAAAACTTTATGTTCGATTTTTGTATAAATTAATTTTAATTTATGGGAAATTTAATTTAATATTTTTCTCTGTAAAAAAAATTATAAAGAAACTCGTCCAAAATCAACTACCGACCTTTTAGTATTAATACCACCAATGAATTTGATCTGACATTATATGATCCATTAACATAACCCTTGAAGACAATTATTATTTTAGTTCATTTAGTCTCCCGTATTAGGAACCGAAGTGACTGATACGCAACGGATTAGATTGACTTGTAAAAGCAGGGATTCAAATGATTATCATTAATTTAAAAATCAAATTGATGACTACTAATGTCAAACATAATTTATGAAGAAAGTGTAGTATTAACACATTTCCTTCAAGCCATACACCTTATAAGTATTTTATTTTTCTTTTTATATTGTTTGAAATGAGAGAAATCTTGCAATTAAGGATAATAACTACCAAAGGAGTATGCATTACATGAGCATGAGTGTGAGAAGGAAGATTAATAGTTGTGACTTATGAAGCCGGCCATTGCTGCGTCTATAAGCCAGAAAAAAGATCTTTCATTTTCTAAAATGATTAATTTGAAAACAGTAAAATAGGCAACAAATATTAAACAGCAAAATCAATACGGTTAGCACAAGATGAAGACGTTGAAGAAACAGGGATCTCAGTACTACAATCCTGAAATGATTACAAATATTCTGCAAAACACTGATTCAACAATTTAGCAATCAACTTCATAGTCAAAAGCATTGCAAGACAAATCCATATCTAATAAAAAGAGATAACGAAAATTCCATTATGCTACAATTATAAATCTCAATCCGTGAGCAGAGATGAGTGCTACGTCTTCTACAGGAATGGGGGCAATATTATCCATCGACGAGGATACCTAGGTCTCCCATCCTTTCCATCAAATAACTGCATGTTCAACCAAAAACATGATTAACACGTTGAATCCACATGTTTAACATGGCAGGAGAAGAAATATCATGTGTATTTATACTTTACAAGAAAATTTTCTGGTGGAATGTATATATTTTTCTGCAGACCATATCGATGAACTGAAATATAAAAGTTAAGGAGACATACCTTCTTCAAACGCCTATGCTTGGCAAAAGCCCAGTTGGTCATGATGAAAGTAGCAACCAAAAGGAAAATATAACCTGCGACAGTTTGCGTTGCGATGTTGAAGCCCAGCCACTGATAGATCTCGGTTGTGTAATTTGCACAGGTAACAATATTGAAGAGAAAGCCTTTTGGGATTTGGTATCCACCTTCACCACCAGGACTGCGGAGATTCTTCAGTATAATATGACAATAGAAGTTTGAAATTTGACACAGTATGCCAAACCCAAACCCAATCTTTATTTGAAGGTCGCTCACAGGAGTGTACAGAGGGTGGTTCACGTAATAAGCAATGTATGATCCAAAACTCCAGTAATAAGCACAGTTACGGAACACATTGGAAAGAGGTGAAGTTGCATGGCTGAACCGATGCACGAAAAACGTTTCCAGAATTCTTTTGGCGTAATGGAAACACCAGTAGTACAAGGCGTATGTCTGCACAGGGTGGATCACACGTTCACCTTTGTAACCAAAATATTTGTAAACAGGGAAATAATAGAACACTGGATAGAGAAGCAATGGTCCCAAATACTCGCAGAAAAATAGTGTTCGATAAGAAACTTGAGGGCCCAAGTCCTTGAATACAACAGTTAAGGTTTCTGAGTTTCCACTGGTATATTCTTTCAGACTCTTCTTGTAATTAAGGACAACAGGCCTTTCCTTTGATCCGGGTTGGACAGGGAGTGTCAAACGCTGCCTTGATGGGTGCTTCTTGGCTGTAAGTGAAAACATTCAAATCATGTTAATCCAATGCTACCTAGAGACATAGTTAACTTACAAATAAACATTATTTTTGGTAAGAAGTAGACTTTAAGTCTAACTCAACCCTACAAAACCAGTTTGTAAGGTGAGGTTTGCATCAATATATATACTCTAAATTGACCTTATCTATGGTCGATGTGAGACTTCTAACAATTTTCATCTAAGAGAGGTACTAAGATGGAAAACCAAAGCCATACAATAATAGCAAGAGTTATATGCAGGGTTGAACTATTGTCATCATCATTAATAATAATTCATTTGATTTCACATCCAATGAAACATGGGTTATGTTTCATAAACAGAGGAACTTCTGAATATTTCAACTTGAACAACCTAGAATAGGTTTACTAAGAAGCTACTGAAAAACACTTGCAGATCTAATAATCTAATAAAAGATACTAATGACCTGTTACTGAAAACTTCTCTGTAAAACTTCTACAAGAGAGAACAAAATGAAATGAGTTTCTTCATAAGTTAAAATTAACTTATGTGTAAAATCATTTGTAAAAGTGTATTTTATTAGTTTCTATTAGAGATAATTTTTAACTCGTGCATTAGTTTATGAGGAAATTCATTTCATTTCTTTCTTATTTTTGTTTATTAGAAGTATTTTTGACAAAGTTTACCCAAAAACATGCCTCAATGCTCAATGCTACCAGGTTATCACGCTACTTTATTTTATGCCATGTTTGAAACCATCAGAACCCATCTTAATCATTACAATGAAGAAAGATCTTAATTTATGCGGTCCACATCTTTCATAAAGGCAAAGTATTCATACCAATACACATTCAATTTGCAACATTTCATTAATACTTTTTAATACAAATTTACCTGATATGGGTAAGATACAGATGAAAACCTCAGGATACAGTTTTAAGTTCAAATAGACACAGATTTTATTATTTATTAGGCTTCTTCTTCAGTGTCAACAATAACTAAGTAGTAAGAATGACAAACATCAGTTGCACATCAAAGCCTGTTATCAATTACCATCACATGATGCAATAAGTTAAATCCATCACCAAAATAACTGAAAGAACATCACAACACTATTACCTTGAAAAAGTAATTTATACATCTAAAGCCCAGACTAACTCGATTTTAGTCATTTTACATCTAAAATATTAACAGTTGTAAGAACAAGCTCACTTACTTTGCTTATGAATTGCGTCCTGCAGATCTGCTACAGTAGCCTACACAAAGAAATAAAAGGATAAACCATACATAGTAAATTATTACTCTTAAAAAACAAAGTCCCCATTTGCCAATTAAAAGTATAGTCAAAATGGGGGAAATTTATACAGACAAAAACCTTATTCCTCGTAATCAATCAGCGATATCAAACTACCGTGACAACAAAAAAGTAAACAAAATGTATAAAAAGTAAGAAATTTAGAGAGAAAAAGAGACATACAGAATCGCTGAGGTGAACGCCACCTTTAACCACTTCTCTTCCACTGCGAGAGACCACAGTGACCTTCATCTTTGCGAAGGGATAAAGGGTTTTTATATGCAAGATCCAACAGCACTACGTGTCTGAAACCGAAAAACAAATGAAGATTCACATCAGCAGCCACAAACAGAATGCAAAGAGTGTGATTTTGTTTCTTCGAAGCTATAAAATTTACAATCACGTTAATATAGAAGAAACCCCCCATTTAATTTGCATCAATTATGACGGAAGTCCAAGCTTTTTAGAATATGTAATCGTTCGTAAAAGAAAAAAGAAAAAAAGCTAGCAAAAGACCCGAAATTTCAGGAAAGAAACCTATGTTTCGATTATTACAAAGAATGTGAGTCACTGTAAAATTAGGAAAAAATGAACAACAAGAACTAGTTGCCAAGATTTGAATGACCCAATTGGAGGAAAATAAGAAAAGAGCAATGAGGAAGAAAGGGGAATCACCTGAATTGGAAAGAGATAGAGAAGGAGAAGATGTGTGTGTTGGACAGTTGTATGTAGTTACTGACAAACACAAAGGAAATATTAGCTTACAAAAATTGAATTTGTATATAATATATCATATATAGAAAAAGATTATAGATGGGAGATGATGAATTAATGTGAAGTGTGGTGAGTAGTAGATGAAGGCATGCAAATCCATATTCAAACATTAATGTGATGCAGTTGGGGTTGGACAGCTAACCATTTTAGGGTTCATAATCTAAAACTCACCACAAACTTCTAATTGGTTTGTGTTCTTGAGATTGACAGTGAAATTTTTTATTTTGAGAGATTGAAGTATGAAAAAGTAAATTTGTATTTGCCAATAATTTTTTTTTCTTTTAAAAGAAATACTTTTTGTTTGAATGGTATAAAAAAGTGTAAATATTTTTCTTTTCACCATAAAAGTGCAAATACTTTCATCCTTTTTTCTAAGGTTTTAAATGAAGAAACCCTAGAATAGTTATGTCATGCCACATTCCAATCATTTTTTCCAATTTGTCAAAGTTTGATGAGTTTCACCTTATTATCTTTAATTTTCTTATAACATGAAGTAATGTCTAGACAAAGACATGAAAAAGATAAATATCATATGCTTATTTAGATTAAAAATTAGTAGTTATTAAATTCTTAAATTAATTTTTTTTCATTTAAAAATATGGAAGAAAAACAAAGAAAAAAGTACATATATAGTTGGATGGTAGTGCATTTACTAACTAACTACTACCTACTTTCTGCTTACCTGTGGAGACTTCATTGTAGTTCTGCCTAACAAAACCAATTTATTTTGTGCATTTTGTTTACCTATAAATCTCTTCTAAGTAATGCTATGCTATGTACAACTAAAATTTTTATTATTCAATATTATGGAGTTGAAGGTATGATTCAGAATTCATTTAAGAAAATATTAGATTCATTTTTATTCTTAGTTTTAAAAAAATTTAAAAACCAAAATGATATTAATTCACAAAAAAAAAAAACCAAAAAATTAATTTAACCAATAAATTATGATAACATTACAATCTCACGTTAATTTTTTTCTTTCTGCACCTCCATATTTTCTGCCCGCACTATACAAACAAGGTCAAAAGTCGTTTTTGTCCTTACCTTGTTCTTCGTTTTCTATATGCACCCCTCATTACCATCTTCGTAAACTTGAATGTGTTTTAAGATTTGAAATACAAATTTTATGTAGCAATTATTATATAATTTAAAATTATTTTGCAGTAATAAAAAAAAAAATTATTTTGCAGAATAAAGTATCCTTCAACAAGATAAGACACTTTTATCTAACATAACAATTCTAGATTAGAAAATTACAATAATTTTATGTGCCGACGTCGTAGAATTATTAAAACATGTGCGTAATTTAATATGTTTTAAGTCATTGTAAAATTAAGATCGGTTTATGTAAAATGAATAGACAAGTTTTTATTAATTAAAGTACTTAAATTTCTTTTACACTAGACGAGATTTAGATTAATATTTGAATTATTTAGATATATTATAACTTATTCAGAACTTCTTTAACACATAAAAAAGTTAAAATAATTAAATTAAAAGGATTAAAATTATTTTTAAAATTTAAAAACTAAAATTTATTAAAATTTAGGAAATAGAAAATTTTTAATTATGATTTCGAATTTGCAAACATATTTAACTCTTACTTTTATTTATATTTTAGTCTGCATAACCTCTCTCAAAAACATTCATATTTATGTTGAAATATATCAAAAAAATCAACATTTATGCTGCTTTATAATATATATAATTAAAATCCCATTTTTTTGTTGAAATAGTACAAGTAGATATTTTTTTATTTGTTTCAATTAAGTTCCATTCTTTTAAAAAGATTCGATACTACTACATCAATTAAAGACAAGGACAATGATAATATCATATTCATACGAACCATTATTATTTTATATTCAATTTAATCTTTATATATATATATATTTTATTTAATTTAGTCCTATTTTCTTTTAAATGAAGTAACATTATTCTTCTCCATCAAATTTATTTTTTATATAGATGTTTCACTGATATTTTTATTAAATATTTATGAAATAATTTTTAAATCAACTCTAACATGTTATTGATTTTTATTTGATAAATTAACTTTAAACAAAAGCTTATAAAGACACAAAGAATTCATCTATTTTTTTTTTTTAAAGTACCAAAAGGCCAAATAATATGAGAGGTTAAGACAAAGACGAATTTTGTTATAATTTAAAGATTAAAAATATTTTAACCTTTTCAAAATTAATTTTTTTCAAATATAAAATATTTTATGGAGCATCGAAATATTATATTATGTTGTCGACACTAGAAGATTATTACCTTCATAATGGAATTTGTTGAAACTAATAAAAATTGATAAAACTTGTCCAAAGTCTTAGTAGAAAATTAGTTTCAACTATTTTTATATCGTATTTTTTAATTAGGGGTGACAATGTGGGCTTGACTAGGATATTGAGTCCGTTGACATGTAGAAACCTGACCCGCAAAAGCCTGTAGCACGCGCGGGCTAGCTCACGGTCCGGATAAAAAAAGTTTTACACTTGTACATACCGATTACTTTCCTTCTAGTCTTTTGTACGAAAGTTTCAAATTCTTGTATGACTAAAAACAACAAGTATTATATATTTTTTAATGTACTAAAATTTGAAGAATTTATCGTATATATGAAAATACAAATATAAATACGATAAAAATATTGAATTATCAATTTGTCATCCAATTCTTCAAAATTTTTATTTAATTTCATAAATTTGTTAAAATTTCTCGATTTGTTAAACATCGAAAATTTTATGATAAGATTTAAAAAAAAAAAAAGACAAACTGACTGTATTTATACCGGGCAAACTAAACTTTTCTGTCTGAAGTAAAATTGCAGGATGTACTACACCTACATTGTCACTCCCTATTTTTAATTATATTTGCTTAATTAAACTCAACGTTTTAAGTAACATGTGATATGATTTTGCAAGGAATTTTACTATTTTAATATCTAAATATAGTATACATGTAATATAATAAATTCAGTCCTAAAATTATTTATATACTATTCATTACAAATTTGCTGGTAACAACATGTTACCGAATAACAATATATATTAAAGCCACTACTTTACTTTTGAAAATAAAAAATCTTAAAAAAAAAAACTATAACACTTCGATCAACTTTTTTTCTTAACAAAAATTTAACAAAGTTTATTTTTAACATATTCCAAATTCTTTTCTTTTATTTTCTTTTAAGTCACACCAAACACTTTTTTTTCGAATGTTAAAATCTTTTCACGTATACTTTGTTTTGTCCATAAAACGGTCGATAAAACTTTATCGAAAAAGCATTGAAGTATAATAATGTTACTGTTGAAAAACATCAATTCTCTAGACAGATGGTACATTTGATGGAAATGAACATGTGTTATAGTGCACTTTATCACCCTCGCATGCAGTGGCGGATCTTGACCAAAAATTTTGGAGGAGTCAGAATAATATAATATTTTGATCATTTGATTGGATCATTAATATAACACTTTAAAAAATGACTTTTCTACAAAATAATTGGATCGTTAGATTGGATTATTAGTATAATGCTTTAAATATTTTAAAAGATGTGAAAAAATATGATTTAACTTGTTTTCATCTTCACGTGTAGCTTCTTCCCTTTTACTACTTCTACAAAATAAATTCATTATTTTATTCTTCATCGATATGTTTTTTTTAAATATATTAAAAAATAATTTATCACAATCTAATAAAATATTGAAAGACATAAGTATTAGAAGAAAAATATATTATAATCAAGTCACAATTAAAAATCGGTTATAAAAAAACATATACATTTTTTTTTCTTCTATAATCATAAAAAGTAAGTATACAAAAGGCTCACGAGATAAAAAATAATTTTAATAACTATTAAAGTAATATTTCATCATCAAGACAAGAGAGAGTTACATTTTTTTCTTCGAGAAATGAAATAAACAAATGAGAAATGAGAGCAAACATAATGAGTATGGGTCTAACTTTATTTTTCTTAAAAAAAAAAAAATATGATAGTGAGAGATGAGTACAATTTTGTCAAAATTTAAAAAGGCAATGACAGAAGAAAATAAAAAATATTTTAATAAATGTTTGGTTTAATTACTCTTTTGGTTATTGTTTCTAAAAATGTAAGTTGATCTTCCAGTTTTTTTAGTTTCAATTTAGTGACAAATTGATATTTTTAGACGAAAACAAATACTAGAAGACTAATTAAACCTAAATAATTTTTTTTATTTTTTATTATTTTGGATTTTATGTTTTATTATTTATTAACATTAAATGTTGTATTTTATAAAAGAAATAAAGATACATAATTTAATTATCATCAATTTCTAAAATATACTATTTATAATTTTAAAATTTTCAAAATTTTTAAAAGTTAAAAAAATAAATATATAATTTTGAAAAAATAAAAAATATTTGGGGGCCTAGGCCCCTCCCTACTCCCTACTCTTAAGATGGTCCGTCCCTGCTCGCACCCTGCTCTTAAGATGGTCCGCTCCTGCTCGCATGTGATCCAAATTTTACTTGTATAATTATATTATATTATTTTTACTCCATAAGCAATTTTTTAAGAGTATTACTAAATTATTATGTAAGGTTGCAAATAATTGAAAAACATCGTTTTTAATGATATTATATATAACCTTTGTCAAATAATAAATGAAGGATAGTATTATTTTAACATCCAAAAGAATTTTACACACATTTTATATTTATTATTTTATTTTTTAACTTTTTCATTTTTACAAATATAAAATTTATTTTTTTCTAAAAACCAAAACATTTTCCATATGGAAACCCTAACGACTGTCACAACTTCGTAAGAGTACACGTGTTGTCTTCTTCAAGTGTGACATCCCGTGACACCCAAAAGTTGCTGTGTGATTTAACTTGCATTGGCTGGTTTTATATCTCTCTGTCCCAACACAATCTGCAACTTCATCTTCTCCTTTATAAGCTCTGCAACTCTTTTTCTATCACCAACAACATTTTTTCTTTTTTTTTTCACCTTCATCTCGCTCCAATGGCAGAAGAAGCAAAGAACAAGAAGAAACACATCGTGATGGTACCAATCATGGCACAAGGACACATCATCCCGTTCCTCGCACTAGCAAGAAAAATCCAACACACAGCAGCAACAACCTTCACCATCACCATAGCTTCCACCCCTCTCAACATTCAACACCTAAAATCTGCACTTTCTTCTACCTCTCCTAATCAAATTCGCCTAGCTGAATTACCCTTCAACTCTGCGCAACACGGTTTGCCACCGAACACAGAGAACACCGAGAAGCTTCATTTCCCTCAACTGGTAAAGTTCTGTCACGCAACACTCTCGCTCGAGGCTCCTCTTCGCTCCTTGATATCACGCATAACAGAAGAAGAGGGTCACCCTCCACTCTGCATCATATCTGACTTGTTCCTTGGCTGGGTTAACAAGGTCGCGAACAGTGTAAGTACTAGGAACCTCACCTTCACCACTTGCGGTGCTTATGGAACCTTGTCCTACATCTCTATCTGGTCTAACCTACCCCACAAGAAAACACACTCTGATGAGTTCTGGGTTCCGGGGTTCCCTCAGAACCACCGTTTCCACCGCACTCAATTGCATAGATATCTAAGAGAAGCTGACGGCACTGATGACTGGTCAAGATTCTTAATTCCACAGATTTCACACGCTATGAAGTCCGGTGGGTGGATTTGCAACACGGCGGAGGAGATAGAGCCTCTGGGGTTGCAGCTTTTGAGGAAGTATCTTCAGCTTCCTGTTTGGGCTGTGGGGCCACTCCTTCCACCTCCTGCACTCAGAGGCTCAAAACATCGCTCAGGAAAGGAATCTAGTGTGACTCTTGAAGCATGCATGGAGTGGCTGGATTTGAAGGATGAAAATTCTGTTGTGTATGTTTCTTTTGGATCGCAGAACACGATCAGTGCCTCCCAAATGATGGCGTTGGCTGAAGGGTTGGAAAAGAGTGAGAGATCGTTTGTTTGGGTTATAAGGCCACCCGTTGGTTTTGACATTGATGGAGAGTTCAGGGAAGAATGGTTGCCAAAAGGGTTTGAAGAGAGAATGGGAGATACCAAGAAAGGTTTGTTGGTGCAGAAATGGGGACCCCAGTTGGAGATTCTGTCACACAAATCCACAGGAGTGTTTGTGAGCCATTGTGGATGGAACTCTGTGTTGGAGAGTCTTAGCAATGGGGTCCCAATGATTGGCTGGCCATTAGCTGCAGAACAAATGTATAATGTGAAGATGCTGGTGGAGGAAATGGGTGTGGCTGTGGAGCTCACTAGAACTGTGGAAACTACCATTTGTGGGGATGAAGTGAAGAAGGTGATAGACATGGTTATGGAGAAAGAAGGGAAAGGGAAGGAGATGAAGGAGAAGGCGAAGGAGATTGCATCTCATATGAGAAAGGCCGTAACAGAGAAAGGGGAAGAAAAAGGTTCTTCTGTAAGAGCAATGGATGATCTTGTTATGACCATTCTATCACCCTACTCTCTGTGATTTTCTTCATTTAGAATCTGAATAATAAAGTTGCTTGTGTCACCATGTTTGTCATAAACTCCTCATAATATTTTCCGTTATCTGAAGATTGAATTCTGAGTTCATATAGTAAAAAAATAATATTTGAATAAATAAAAAATACGATACGTTGATCGAGGAAAATAAATATATGACTGTACTATTTATGTTAAAAAAAAAAGTTAAGACAAAAGAAAATTTAGACGAAAAAAGATAAAAGGAAAAAAATATTATGTTGAATAGAACCCTTAAGTTAAAAGTTATAATTAATACTCTTCCTAAAACATAACACTTCAAAGCATTCGATAATGAAGTGACATAAATATGATCTAATAATAGGAAGAGATTTTGAAAGACAAGAATTTTGAAAAGAATTAAGCTTTCTGCGATCGACACTTGTAACATAATAAAGTTGAGGAAAAATCCAACGTGCGTGGTCCCTGTACAACGATCATGCTCACTCATAGACCACATATAAGGGATCATTACACTATACAGTCAAACACGTTAAAAAAAGTTTTCAAACTTTCAACTTATTCATGGTGGAAAGATTATAATTTATGGTGATAGAAAAATGTTTTCAACTTTTAACATGGTCATGATAGAAAGATTGCATTTTATGGTTATGCTCATGGGAAACGTTGTAACGAAACTCATTGGACATTATTATGGAACTTAAGATGAGAATGTAAATTCAGCTTATAAAATATGGAAAGATACATGTCTGAATTTTTTTAAAAGAACATTAAGTTTTGTTTTTACCAAATTTATAAGAACTACACTTTTTATTTGTTTACTCCTTTCATTGGTAGACTTATTGGAGAGATTGTTTTTATTGGATTTATGAAGTGCTACGTGGACATAAAAATCAAATAGAGATTATAAAGATATATGGAGTAATCGACATATAAAAAAATTGACATTATCTTTAATTTAAAATTTTAAGACCTTAATTTTGTAGATTTTTTCTTTATATTTATTTATCTCATTCATCTATATCCATACAAGAATTTAATGTCAGTTTTAATATAAAAATCTCATGTATTAAATTATTAGATGTTGTTTTGGATATAGGGGCTTAACGTACTTAACTTAAATAATTTGTATAATCTTTAGGTCTTTACTAGAACTCTCCGTTTGGAGTTGTTATTGTTCTCCTGGTCTTCGAGTCCATCGGTTAAAGAGGCTTTGATGCTTAAGTCAGTAAGAATTTGATGCTTAAGTCAGTAAGAATTTGATGCTTAAGTCAATAAGAGTTTGGTGGGAGAATGTAATTAATGGTGTAATAAATGCGAGAGAAAAGTCTAAACAACCTTACATTTGACCTATTATATTTATAGTTTTCTATATGGGCCTTTGATTAGGATTGATCTAAGACCAAATTGCTTTAAAAATCTCATTATTGACCTGTTTATCCTTAATTACCATTTGACTTGTTTATCGTTCGGCTATGTTGGCCGCACGTCATTGTTTAAGTCATAAAGCCATTTAACACATATTTATGACAAACCTTAACCTGACTTATTGTGAATCGTTCGACATCACTAAGGTTGTAGTTCATTCATTAACATTATTTCATATGATTAATGATTGGCTCCCTGACATTCGATGTTTCGTAGGCTCGAGGTTGCTCCCAGGCACCATTCGTTGACACATAATTTCATGATCTCCGGAGTGATCACTGCGTCCAGAGAAAGTTGTCCGTTGACACATAATTTCCTATTATCAACAATTGGAGCCTTGACGTTCAGTGTATCACGTGTGTGGTATCGTCTGCAGGCAACCGTTCATAGACTCATAATTCTATGATTTCCGCAATGATTGCCATGTTCAAGGAGAATGATTGTTGACACGAGTTGATCGGCACAGATACACCCATACGGTACATATGTATGGATTTTTCTTTTTATTTATTAGTCATCTAACTTATTTATAATTATATATATAAGAAACTTGATGTCACTTATAATCCAAAATCTTAGTGTATTAGGATTATCTCAAGTGTGAGTCTCCTCCATACAATTTTTATTCTTCCTCCATCTTGAAAGTATTTTACCTACAAGACATGAGCTAACCTTTAAGCTATAATTTTCGACCATAAAATTTGTGAGTCTTATTTCTTATATATTATTTGTCTCACATTTATCTATTCAATAGGAAAGTCATCACTTCAATGTTTGATAATTATAGAAGAATCAAGAAAAGGAATCAAGGAAACAAGAAACAAAAAGTTGAGATAAAATGGAACAAGAGAAATAATTGAGAAAGAAATAAGAGAAAAAAGAAGTTAGGACAAAAAATTAAGAGTAAAAAGATAAAAGAAATTAGAAAAAGACAAATAAAAGAAAAAGAAAAAGAGAAAAAAATAATACTAGAATTTTTTTTTAATTGTGTAAATAGTGTTGAATTAACCATTTAACATTAAATGAAAAGTTATAATTAATAGTAATAATGTAAGTTTATTTAGAATATGACACTAACAACTAACAATTGTTGATAAAAAAATCAATATGTTTTCATATTTATGATGTACTGATGCTTCGATTTGGGTCCGGTATCTATATTTTATTATACTTTACCAATACTTAATAATGAAGTATCTAATTTATAAAATAATAGTACTTTCATGATGACAATAATTTATAATCTTTCATGTTGATTTAATACACATGATTTTAATTTGTATTTACACCTTAACAATTATATATTTATTATGTTTTTAAGAATTATTATACATTTTTCAATAAACATTTATGATGTATCGTATCCTATTATATTTAGAATAAATATATTAATGTATCGAATATGTATTATATCCTTACATCATTTATATTTTCTACGATCCACACTAGTCACAACTCAAGGCATTTAATTAAGAAACATAAGAAAAGTTATGAAGAAAAGTCCACTAAGCATATAACCTCTACAAATATCACATGCTCACACACATGGACTAGACATAGACTAGAGAGAAAGGATCCTTACAACTGATTGAAGTACGTGTGTCTGATATGGAAACGGAATAATTGCATTTTTTAACTGTTATAGGACACCTTACATTAAAGAATAACAAAAAGAAGAACACTAAATTATGTTACTTTTTGTGTTCAAAAGACACTTCGTGATCACAATGCACAAATGAGGCTATACGTATTTATGAAAAGGCCCCACCGCACCGAAAAGGCACCATTGAACATTGCACTGCTTTACTTTCAAACGTGGATTGCAGAGATCCACACATTTTCCTTTTGCTTCTGTTCATCTCTTAAGCTTTAACTGTAGCTCATAGAAACATTTTGTATCAGAAACCAATAGCAGAAAGCTCTTAGCTCCAATGGCAGCAGAGACAGCAAAGAAGAATGGACACATCGTGATGATACCCTTCATGGCACATGGCCATATCATCCCATTTCTCCAACTAGCACGACAAATCCAACGCAAGACAACCTTAAACATCACTATAGCCAACACCCCCCTCAACATTCAATACCTTCGATCTGCACTTTCTTCCACTTCCCCTCATCAAATCCGTCTTGCTGAGTTACAGTTCAACTCTACCCACCATGGTTTGCCACCAAACGCAGAGAACACAGAAAAGCTTCCTCTCAGTCACATTGGCAAATTGTTTAATTCATCACGCAGCCTTGAGGCTCCTCTACGCTCCCTCATAGCACAGATCACAGAAGAAGAGGGTTACCCTCCACTTTGCTTGATATCTGACGTGTTCCTTGGCTGGGTTAACAATGTTGCAACTAGCTTAGGTATCAGGAATCTAAGCTTCACCACTTGTGGTGCTTATGGAACTTTGGCCTACATCTCTATCTGGTCCAATCTTCCTCACAGGAAAACAGACTCCGACGAGTTCTGGGTTCCGGGGTTCCCTCAAAACTACCGCTTCCACCGCAGTCAACTGCATAAATTTCTAAGACAAGCTGATGGCACTGATGAATGGTCACGGTTCTTCATTTCACAGATTGCACTTTCTATGAATTCTGATGGATGGATTTGCAACACGGTTGAGGAGATAGAGCCTCTGGGCTTGCAGCTTCTGAGGAAGTATGTTCAACGTCCTGTTTGGACTGTGGGGCCTCTTCTACCCTCTGCCAAGGGTTCAAAACATCGTGCAGGAAAGGAATCTGGTATAGCCCTTGAAGCTTGCATGGAGTGGCTGGATTTGAAGGATGAGAGTTCTGTTGTCTATGTTTCTTTTGGATCACAGAACACAATCAGTGCCTCCCAAATGATGGCGTTGGCTGAAGGGTTGGAAATGAGTGGGAGATCGTTTGTTTGGGTTATAAGGCCACCTGTTGGTTTTGACATTGATGGAGAGTTCAGGGAAGAATGGTTGCCAAAAGGGTTTGAAGAGAGAATGAGAGATGCCAAGAAAGGTTTGTTGGTGCAGAAATGGGGACCCCAATTGGAGATTCTGTCACACAAATCCACAGGAGTGTTTCTGAGTCATTGTGGATGGAACTCTGTGTTGGAGAGTCTTAGCAATGGGGTGCCAATGATAGGGTGGTCACTGGCTGCAGAGCAAGCATATAATGTGAAGATGTTGGTGGAGGAAATGGGTGTGGCTGTAGAGCTCACTCGAACTGTGGAAACCACCATTACCGGAGAGGAGGTTCAGAAGGTGATAGATATAGTGATGGACCAAGAAGGGAAGGGAAAGGAGATGAAGGAGAAGGCAAATGAGATTGCAGCTCACATGAGAGATGCCACAACAGAGAAAGGGGAAGAAAAAGGATCTTCTGTAAGAGCAATGGATGATCTTGTTACAACCATTTTTTCACCCAAGCCTCTATGATTTTGTTACATTTGGAATTTGAATAACAATGAAGTTGATAATGGAAACACTCTTGTTAAACTGCTCAGTAACCTTTACCACTAAATTTTCAAAATGTCACTGGGAAGATCACAAGTTCATGCATTTCGATTGAAATGATGACTTCAAAACAATATAATATGATCTCCTCATATAAACTTTATAGAATATGATAATCATAAACCGTATTGACGAGTTCAATATACACTAACTCAACAACATTTTATATATGTACAAAAGCAAATGCGATCTCTGCAATATTTCGCGTATAACATCTTCAATATTGAATCTTTTAGGAACGGAATTTAATTATTAAAACCGCTATCCCTGTTTTCATGTTTCACATTCAGAATTGCTATCTTTAAGAAAAACTAATGAACTGTATCAAAATGTGTTTTTTCATGAAAAATGCAAAAAGAAATTGTTGACATTCAATCAGACAGGACTTGCGTCAATGACTATTTTGACTAAAATTTCACGTTATCATCCAATAAAAATTTATATTAAGTATGACTTGAGTTTTAACATAAGTATTATAAAAATCAACTAATTTATTACAAATGAGCATTTGAAATTAAAGAAGTATTTACACTGCCAAATATTACTATTTACGTCCAAATTTTCTTTGACAAACTAAAGAACTACTATAATTATTATTACTTTCTGTGAAAAAAAAAAAAGGATTCATACGGTAATTTCGTCACCAAACTAATATATTTTTTCCATTCCTGCTTTTGTTTGCCTTTTTTTTTTCCATTTCCAAATTCCTAAATCCACTTCAACTCGTTATTCGTTTGGAGAATGCTCCTCCACTCCACCCCAGTGAAGAGATAAGGATCTTCCAAACGGTTCCTTTAAAGTAACTATGCTGCCTATGATATGCTACATGTACAAATAAATATCCTAGACAACAAACTTAACATGCGCAAAATAGGAAAAAGGAAAGAGACTTTACTACACTACTTTTCTAAAAGCCATTTTTGTATTCACTGTTCACAATGTGGCCATCAAGATTAATAGTCACGAACCTATCTGGGTATGAAACAAAAATTCGCTGCTTCACTTCCGAGGTCTTTTCGATATAGCAGCTTCTGGCTGTGCATCGCCCTGCCAAATTTTAGCCTACAAATTAACATTACGTACACAAAAAAGCACCCAAGTGTGATAATAAAAATTAGATCCTTAGTTTCCAGATTGATAATTAAAGTTGGATGGTTGATACCATACTATTAAAAACACATTGATACATCAGGTAGCACTTGTTCAGGTAACAATAAACAACTTACAGGAACCGATAGTTGCTCACGTATATAGTCCATTGATCGTAGTACAGCAACTAATGTTTCCTTGGACACCTGAAATTTGACTTCACACACACCAGTATTTGTATCGGCAACTGGAAGCTGAAACAGTTAAAAGAATTTCAACAATCTAAAAGTTTGTCGAAATACACAGATCAAAAATCAAAGGAACATTTTCAGAAAGTGGGATTTCTATACGATAATATCTTAAACAAGCAGGAAAGATGCATCAACCCCACAAAACCCCCCATAAAGTAAGAATAATACAATTAATGAAAATAATTATTCTTGACTTTTATTCTGTTTATCTCTCTTCTCTTCTATACGATATCGGATCGGAAGGGGGCAAGACAAGCCAGTAAGGGGAAAAATAAAGAAAAAAACAAATACACACCCTTTTATATAGACATGACCGATCAATGTATAGATGTATCATCATTTCCACAATGATTTCACCCAAATCGACGAAAAATGCTTGAAATATTCATTAAACACAATCATTACTCAGTATATATGCTCTTTGCATACAAAATATGGCCTCCAAGTTAGAATATCAACTCCTGTTCAGTCTCGAGATACAAAGGAATGAAGCTAAGTATTTATCCATATTTATGCTCTTCATATCTTAAATTGAATTCGGTAAAGATCAATTATAAGATTTTAATCAAAAATCAAGTATATTGTCGTAACATTATATTACAAGTTATCTACCTTAACAGCATCATATCATTCATACAAAGCTATATTTTCAACTGCATGATGTCTGCTTTCTTTAATAGCCGATATGAATATTCTCATACCTAAACAATTTCCCAAATAATCAATGTCATTCACTTACACAACCAGCCTCTGAAATTGCCAATCGAAATAATTAAAATTTTCTTCCTTAGTAACCTAATTAATAGTTTGTGCTCCTTACATAAAATCTAACCTTGTAAATTTAAATCAAAATATATATTCTACCACTTCCATTTACATCCACTCGGTAAGAAGAGAAGTTCTTCAAGGAAATTTAATATGAAAATGCAAAGCAGCATCAATCCCTGCTTTTCTAGTACTAATACTAAAGCAACAAAGCATAAGGACAGGGCCTATTTGAGAAAGTTAAGTCAAAAGGAACAAAATCACACACCTTTAAATTTAATACAGCAAACTTCCTAGTTGGTGCAGAAAGTTGATCTCTGATGTTGACCATGTGGTTAAATAACGGTTCCAAAGTAACTTTCGAGAGATTAAACTTAACTTCCGATTCTGTTGATGGATTCCGGCTATAATCTTGCAACTGCATTTGAAATATGCTTAAAGGACTTAGGATCACATTTTCACTATTTTTTAGAACTATGCAAGAGGATAAAAGCAGGATAACCTGTCACGATCAAGTATTACAGAAGACATTTATACCCATAAAGGGACAAAAGGTTATTTGAGTCTCGGAAAATTCTCATGCAAAAGCACATGTATCTAAACCAACTTTAAACTAAATCATGAGTATTACTACCAGGTTTTCATCATTCATATAATTACCAGCACACCTTAAGATTGATAACAGCCACTCTATTCCCTGGTGTTGAGGTCTTGTTCTCCATTACCCATGTCAATGATTTCAGACAGGGATAAACCACCTACAGAATAGAACACAAGGACCAATTTATTGGAATGTGGTCCAATTCCAATCCCACAAATACGTCATATAAAAAATGGGGAAGAGGTTCTCCTTCACATACCATGTTTTCAGGTGTACCATCATCTCGCTGAAGAGACACTGGGGTCATTCGTGGTAAATTTAGATCAGCAACCGATTGAACAGGAGTACTAGCATCATTAAGATTAAACCTCTTTGTTAATTCATCCTGCTGTGGCCACAAAAGAGGGTTTGTATCTGCTGTTGAAGTAGGGGATTTTCTGTCATCATAAGCAATCCCACTGACGGGATGACTGGGTGGGGAAACTTTGGCAACACTTCTCTTCATGAAAGAAATCTTCTTTGCACTTTCTCGAAGAGCACCGATTGCAGTATCATGTGTTTCCACAGTCATTGCCCCCTCTTCAGCATATTTGATGGCTTCCCAACAAAGATTGCTATATCGTGATGCCAAAGACTCATGTACATGCGATTCACTAGCATGTTCAACTGACCCAGCACTGATTTTTGCATTTCTTGTCCACCGTTTTAAAATATAATGAGATGGCAATGTAAGTACATTAGTCACAGTAAAAACAGTTAGAACATGTCTACATAGAATGCCTGAATACTCAAACATTTGGCAACTACAGTTAGCTCTCAACTCAGAGAGGTTTAACGTGACAACATAAGCCTTTTGGTCATCGTCAAATTTTGCAACCCTGAATATGCTACTTTCTCCATCTTCTTCAATTCTGTTGGCTGTATAAGCAAAGGTTTCCACTAGCTCTTCTTGAAACTTTGAAAATATTTTCCGAGTATAGAGATTAGCAGCCTGCTTCTCCATTGGGGAAGGTGTCCTCGGGACAGGGGTGGTGCAAATTGTCTCATAATCTGTTTCTAATTCTTTTTCAAACCAGCTCTCTAAAGCTTGTTCGTACTGCCTAAAGAACACTGGCAATGTCGCCTGATGGTTGGCAAAACCATAAAAAAAAGAACCATCAATTCCGTGATTAGGAGATATTACTGCAAAAAATGAATCGCGGAAATATGCTGGAACCCATTGCGCACGAGCATTGTACAATGACTGAAGCCAATCATTTTTTGTGAGATCATATTTATTCATGATAAAATTCCACGATGAATCAAACTCCTCAACTGTTTCTGTCAGATTAATACAATTATATAGTTCAATCTGAAAATTTGGATGCATGTTGCATACATAGGCCAACTTCTCATGGCCTTCTCGCAAGACATGCCATTTGCTTATACAGTGCCGTGTTTGAGGAAAAACTTGTGAAATTGCTGTTTGTATAGCTCTGTCTTGATCAGTAGTGATAGAGACAGGGTAACGGTCATTCATTGCTGTCAAAAATGTCTTGAAGAGCCAGATAAAAGAAGCCTCAGAATCATCCAAGAGGAGTGCACAACCAAACAAAATCATCTGACCATGATGGTTTACCCCGGTGAACAGAGCAAAGGGCACTCTATATTGATTTATTCTGTAAGTTGTGTCCATAGTAACTGTATCACCAAAATGACCATAAGCAGTCCTTGATCTCGCATCTGCCCAAAACACATTAGACATATGATTATCATCATCAAGTTGTATTGCATAGAAGAAACCAGGGTTCTCAGCTTGCATTTTCTTAAAGTACTCCAGCAGGTTGTGAGCATCCCTCCCTAACGTCCTCTTTTGAATAGGTGGCCTAACAGCATAATTCATCATTGACGGACTTTTAACCGGGTGAACTGTTTCAGCAATAGTAGCAACTGCGGGAATATTCCTAATCCCGTGAATATTCTTAGTGGGAATGCAATTCTTATCCATAGATACATACATCACACCGCTTGGAACAAGCCCCACTCCTTGGTAAGTTTCAGGCATAGTTCTTCCCACACTAGAAAAGTGCTTGCGAGGCCTAATACTATGCACCTTACTAAGGCTTGCCATGGAATGGCTATGTTCCTTTACAAATTGTGTAACAACCCACTTATTTTGGCCCCTCTTCTCGATCCTAATCATTGCATTACAACTGTCAGCAGGCTTTCTTTTCAAATCCTCCCTGCCACAGAAAAACTCACAGTACATATTCTCCCCATCGGCTTTGGAACCACCCTGTGCAGCTTTGCAGCTGAAACCCACTCGTCTGGCATACTCATTATAGAAAGTCTTTGCAGCATCTTCAGAAACAAACTCCCTACCCACATATGGCTCAGATGCCCCAACCTCAACATGAGAGATAGAGTTATTTTCAGCCTTATTAACTCCACCTCCTCCAATATGTTCAACATTCCCATCATCTGCCATAGCTTGATGGTCACTTCCTTCTCCCGTGTTTATCATTTGTATGTAGCAAAAGTTGCATGCTTTAATCCTATCAAATAGAAAGATACGTTGCCTTAAATTGCCTATGCAACAAGTAAATCCAAAATAAAAATGCTTCTAGTTGCAAAACAACGAAACGAACCACAGAAAGGATGAAAAAAAAAATGAACTTCTTCAACTTTAAAGAAAATTGTTGTCATTTACCAAATTAAGGTCGTACAATGGTACAATGTGAGACGAATAAAGAGTCAGTCCTGTCACAGAGTGTAGATAATAATTCAAAATTGACAGGCATTATCAGATATTTGGTATAGTCAAAAAAAATGCCAATGCAACAAAGGTTTGTTGTCAGATAGGTTTGAGCTAAACATCTTAACTACAACAAGCAATTTCAACATTCAATTAATTATTACAATTAGTTATCACAGATATATCAAAATGCATACCTAGAGATGAAGTAATCAAAGGAATCGCAATACATTCAGTCAAATTCACAGAACAACAAAATTCAATAAAAGTAGTAACTATTAAATAATTAAATAATTCATTATAAAAATTAAACAGAGATAGGAAGTCCTAGCTTACAGCGATGAATATTGAGTATGGCGCTAATAAAGCCAGTCAATAATTTCAGTGCTCCTTATCGGGTTGAAGAATCACAGAAACTCACAAACGGCGAGGAAACGAGAAAACGAAACGGCTGCGTTCTGGCAAGAGGTAGGGTTTGTGGCAAAGCAGCTCCGGTCGGTTGCAGGGACGGAGGAGGAAGGAGCGTGAGAGTGGGTGGATGTAGCGTTGCATATGTTAGATATGAGTGCACACGTCATATTTACCGTTGATCTAAATCCCACGGTTATTGTTAGCTTAGGCCGAAATTCATTTAAAACTGTAACTTCCTTTATTTTTCTGTTTTTTGTGGTGAGATTTCTTGAGTGCACTGTGCACCATCCATCCATCAGGCTCCACGTAATCTTTCCACCGTCCATTTTTTTTGGATTGTATTCAGGCTTAATTATAATTTTTCACTATATTTTTTAAAATTTAATTTTTTTTCCTTTTAAAAATTTAAGTTTTTCATTTTTTAATTTTCAATAATTTATATCCTTAAATATTTTTAACATATTATTGATTCTTTAGTTTACAGAATTTTTTATCAGATTAGTGTAATTTTTTAACAAAAAAATTCGGCATATTTTTTAAATATCATCTATATGAGTAAAGTTGTGTTTAATAAACACGTTTTCAAAACAAAAACAATAATAAAATCGTTTTACGGTTTCTAGTATATTATATTATAACTGTTTTCTAAAGATACAATTTTATGCATTTTTCATTTTAACTTATAGAAATCTTAACAGCACAAGATTTCTTGCTTTTATATTTTATAATTCATTTCTTTTTTAAAGTTTATAATTTACTTATTTTTATATTTTATACTTCATTTCTGTTTTAAAGTTTATAGTTTTATGTTTTTTTTTTAATTTTATATGAACTAATCTTTTATTCTTAAACTATTTTTTCAATACATTTTTCAAAAAAAATGTTTTCTTAAAATTTTATACCATCATATACTTCTTTTATATATTCTTTAGTTTGAAATATTTGCTAATAATTTAATTAAAGAGTTAAAAATAATGTTTTTTTATTTCTTCTAATTTTAAAATATTTTATTTTTCTTTTTATTTTATGTGAAAATATTTTTTATTTTGAAATTTTTTGATAATTTTGTTTTTAAATGTTTACGAATTTTTTTTAACAAATAAATACATGTAATTTTAGTTTTAATTTATTAATACGATTAAATAAAAAAATGTTACTACATAATTTCAATGATATAAATTTTAAATTTAGATTTTTTAATAATTTGATAAATAATTTTATATATAAATAAAACTATATAATAATATTTTTTTTAATAATTTGATAAGTAAATTAAAATTAAAAATATACATATTTATTTATTTAAATAAATAAATTTTAATAATAAACTTATGTACACATCTCAAAAGGAAAATAATATATTCATATAAGAAATAAAAACATTATTTTTGGTTCATTAATTAAATTATTAATAAATATCTCAAAATAAAGAATATATAATTGATATATAATGGTATAAAAACTTAAGAAAATATAAGAAAATTTTGAAAAACTATCATCTATATTATTAAAAAACACTTTAAATTAGAAAATATGTTTATATAAAATACAAAATATATAAAATTATATATTTAGAAAAAAAAATTATATAATATATTAAAACCGTACTCATGGAACACGATTTCATTACTTCTGATGTTTTGAAATCGTGTTTAATAAACACAATTTTTTACCTATTTAGATAATATTTTAAAAATATGTCTATATTGGTATTTTGTTAAAAATTTAAACTAATTTAGTAAAAAAAACCTTAGTTTTAACTATTCATGTTTTATTAAAATTTCAATTAAACTATTCGTACAATTTTTATTATTAGAAGATAGCATGATAACATTAAGAAATACATATAATACTCACAATCTTCTTCCAGAAATGAAAAGGTAGCACCACTTTGTAACTCCATATCTTTTCTATTAAAGGGTTAAAAAATAAGAAAAATAAGAAACATAATAAATTTTACAAAAATAAAGATAATAAAACTACAATTAATCCTTCCTTTTAATACACTTTAGAAAAAATAAATATTTATTAACAGTATACTCTCATATGATAGCATAACTCTATCTTAAGTTTATTTATTTTAATTATAATTTTCCTATTAACTAAATTTCTAAATAGTTAACCATATTGCATCTTTTATAAATTCCACCATTTATGTATATATTTTATTATTCTTTTTAATTTCCTTTAAAATTCAAACAAAAATAGAAACTGATTATATATAGATATAAATGTGTTGTTACATTTTCAAAATAGTATAATTTTTATATTAAATACCATGGCTACAAAAATTTTCATTTACTTATTTCAATATAATTATATTCATCTTTTATATATTTTTATAGTTAGAGACAATTAATTTACGCGTTAAATAAGTATTTAATATCTATGGAATTGAACTTCCTTAAAATTGATTTCTCCATCTACAATAATTTCAGTATTTTCCACAATCAACATATAAAATACCTGACGCTGATTATATAACTTTATTTTTAAATTGAATATACAATCTTTTAAGGTATATGTTAACGCCAAAATTAACACGTAAATCACCACGATAATAAAATTAGACGAAATTCATGTAATTACAAAACGTCCCTATCAAAATTACTAAAAATGTTCAGTTATATTATTTGTAACCTAATATATCACACTTTTTTTTAATGATTTTGCAAAATTAACATGATTTGATTTAATTATATGATTTTAACTTAATAGCATTTTTTTTTGTAGTAATCATTCATTGTAGGATATACTAAATTTTCTAAAAAGATTCATTGATATTTATATTTCTTTTTATATATATATATAATTTTTTCAAAGATAGTTTGATCAGCGTCAATGATGTTTATTACAATAAACATATATACCATATAATATATACGTAACAAAAGTTAAAATTGTTGAAGAAATCATACTTATAAAATAAATTGGAATTAGATTTTTATTTTTAGAAATACGTAAATTTAATTTTTTTTTATTAAATTTTATTAAATTTATGTTATATTTTAAGCATATTTTATCATAAATTTATGTATTTTCAAATACCAAGTATTAAATTGGTCAAAAATTTTAAAGAGATTAATTTTAAATCTCACTTAAACTTGAAGGATAAAATCATATTTAACTCTAAAATAAATAAAGGAAAAATTTAAATCATGATTACAAATATAAAAACTAAAAGTCCTTTCAAACTTATTAATTTTTCTGATGGTGACAAAAATAGGATGAATGTTGATATATGTTTTCTGGGCAAAGATAGAGAGTGAGATAAGAACACAGAAACTACAGAATGGACGTGGTTGAGAATGGGAATGAAAAAAAATGATTTTTCAGAGAGAAATAACATCAGAGAAAGGTAGGTCAGTGGGATCAACGTTGTTGTTGTTGGGCATAACAGTTTTGGAGAGTCTCATGAGACTCCTCATGGGAAGAATAGCTTTAGGGTTAACATCATGCATGCTCCTCGAAAACAAACACCTGCATGCTTCATTAGCCTTATCAAAAAGCTCAACCTCTCTGTTGTTGTTAGGACCCAACAAACAGTGTCCCAGAATCCTCATCACAGGTTGTAACAATTCCCAACACAGAGGAACCCTACCCTCAACCTTCGCCTTCTTTTCAACCACCACCTCAGAACTAACCGCTTCTAATTCCTTTCTCTTTCCTTCTTCTTCTTCATCCTCATCCTTCTCTCCACCCTCTTCGAACTGCTTATACATTTCACCATCTTGCCCTGCCCACACCTTGCAGAACTCGCAAAAATCGATTTTTGAAGAGACTGGCATCTGCCCGATCTTCGTGTAGAAGAGTTCCAGCGCCACGCCCACGATGCGGGCTCGCCGTGTCGACCGCACGGTGCCGTGGGGCTCCAGCGTGGGGGACACCACGGCGGTTTCGGGCTCGGTGCCGCCGGAGTTGGGGGTGCTGGGGCCTTTGCCGGAGGTTTTAGCGCTGCCCTCGTGGTACACGCTGGATTGGCTGAGGTCGGGGATTGTTATGGACACGGGCTTCCCGGCGCGTGAGGTTGTTTCGTGCGCGTAGAGGGCCAGGAGGACGGCTTCGAAGCCCGCTTGGGGTTTCCGGTCGGCGACGCGTGAGAGGTAGATGCCGGCGATGATGGGGATGAAGCGGAGAACAAGGAGCTGGAGGTCAATGACGCCACACTGGAACGTGTCGTAGAGCCAGCGGCAGAGGTTGTTGTCGCCGGCGCCGGAGTTGGGCTGGCGTAGGAGGGCGGAGATTTTGGGGTAGAGGTCGGGGCTGGTGAGGAGAGAGGCGGGGGTGAGCTTGGAGAGAGAGGGGACGATGGAGGAGAGGGCTTCGACAGCGGTTTGGAGTTTTGCCGGGGAGTCGGCTGCGGTGGCGGAAGGTTTGGCTGCGGTGGGGGGAGTGGTGGCTTCGTCGCCGGACATTGTGTGTGGTGTGGTTGAGAAAGGGTTACGTGGTTTTGTTTTTAGCGATGAGTTATTGTGTGTGAGAGAGAGAAAAAAAAACGTAACGGAAGGAGCCAAAATAGGATCTTATGTTTCGCTGCAAAACAAGTGCTCATCAAAATAAGTGAGTAGCATTTTTTTATTTTTTAATTAATGCAACAAATGTATATAAATCAGAAAGAAAATCAAATGCATTGTAATAATATAATCGATCGAGATAAAGAAAAAAATATCATATTATGTTTTATATGAATACAATGTACCAAAATTAGATCTGATGATGATGCAGTTGTGAAAAACAAAACGTTCATGGATACAAAAATAAGTCAAAGATACGAATTAATTAAAAATTGTTGTTTTAGGTAAATAATTGCTATATGCACCATAGGTGATATAAATTGTAATCAATATAATATATATTATATAATTTAATTATTCAACACGGTTCATGTTATCTTTATGCACCAATCTAAAGTAATTCATGTTATTTTTACTGGTATGCTCTATGCATTACCAGTAATTCATGTTTTTTTTTAAATTGTCATTGTATGTTCTTTTAGATCGATTCCTCAACGATCGATCTAATATGATGATGATCTAAAATTCTGCACTAACAAGATAAGAAACTAATAAGATAAGAATTTGATACCTTTGTAAATATGAGAGATGAGTTTATTAGTATTATTTTTCTTTAATATTTTTTGAAACAAGACATGCGGGAAATTATATAAATTATTAAGTGATGATTTTTTTTAAAGATTAGTTTTTAGTTTAGTTATATTACAAGTGTATATATGTATTAAGCTTTAATCTTTTTGAATCTATTTATTTCGTTTTCGTTCTTTTTAGTCTTTAATATTTACTATTTCAATTTTTTTTTGGCATGTCAAGTTTTGGTATTTATTTATATTTCAAGTCTTCTCTTCCCCGCATGCAGCCACCTAGATTCCATGTTACACTCTGTTTACATGAGGGAAAAGGGAAAGTGTTTTAGTCATGTTATAAAAAATTGAATGGAAAAAGTCTACGTAAAGAAAAATTTAAATTTGGAGATCAAAAAATAAAAAATAATTTTTTAGGAACAATATATTAAAACCTGTATATTACATTTTTTTTATTACTCTTAAGCATTAATTTTATTTTTATAATAATATTGTGTTGGATATTCCTTTTCTCCGATCCAACCTGTGGATCTCATCTTCATTCTTTGTCGTCGTCGCAGACTTAACCACACAAACCCTAATCCTAATTACATTTCCTTATCTCAATCTCTTCTCTCACTTTGCTTCACCACTCTTCTCAAGGTATTCCTTTCCTTTGCTTTTATCCTTTACACCCTTTTTCCTCCATTCAATCATTCTTATTTTTTTCCCAATTATTTTTTCAAAATTAGGATTCTTCTAACCATAATTTGGTCACCGATTCATCTTAGGGTAACATTAGGGTTCTCGATTTAGTATTTTTCTTCTTTTCGATTTCGGATTTTTGTGTCTGTTACGTCGCGGGGGTTTGAGCTTTCAACCCTTTTAATTCATAGAGTAGAATCCACATTTTTTATGGCATTTGAGTGCCCAAATAGGACTGAGGTTTCTCAAAATTTGACACAATTTGTAGCAAATCCAGGCATAGACACAATTGAACCTAATCAGATTAGTTCCAAATCCTTAACCGAAGGAGTAGCAACCAAAAATCTTTTTCCAGATAGCAAACCTGGGAAGGGTGTGAAGCTTAAGGGAGCATCCAAGATTAATTCTAAGAAGGGAATCAAAGCTTTGAGCCAATCATCAATTCCCGGTGATGTGGCTTTAGATTGTGGTTTGTCCATCACTGACCTTCCTCCGGCATTAATATCCGAGATTCTGAATTGCCTTGACCCCAAAGATCTGGGCATTGTTTCGTGTGTCTCGACGATTTTTCAAAGAGTTGCATTCGAGCACCATGCTTGGAAGCAATTCTATTGTGAAAGATGGGGGCTTCCAACAACCTCCTTGGTTGTGGATGATGACAAGTCATGGAAGGAAATTTTCATGGAAAGGGAGTTTAGGAGTAAGACTTTTATGGGACGGTATAGTATGGAAGTGTTGTATGGCCACACTGAGGCAATTAGAACTATTTTCCTATTGGCTTCTTCGAAGCTCATATTTACCTCTGGGTATGATTCTGTTGTGAGAATGTGGGACATGGAGAATGGGTTGTCGATTGCTTCATCAAAACCCCTTGGCTGCACCATTAGAGCAGTTGCAGCGGATAGAAAACTATTGGTTGCTGGCGGCACTGATGGATTTATTCATTGTTGGAGGGCTGTAGAAGGACTTCCTCACCTGTTTGAGCTTAGAGCCTCACAAAATCAAAACACTGAGGTTCGACTTTGGGGACACGAAGGTCCTATAACTTCCCTTGCTTTAGATTTGACAAGGATTTACAGTGGTTCGTGGGACACTACTGTTCGAGTTTGGGACCGTCTTTCAATGAAGTGTACCACAGTGCTGAGGCATAGTGACTGGGTCTGGGCACTTGTCCCTCATGATACAACTGTGGCCAGCACATCAGGTTCAGATGTGTATGTTTGGGATACTAGTAGTGGGGATTTGATGACCATTGTTCATAATGCTCATGTTGGTAACACTTATGCTTTGGCGCGGAGCCACACTGGGGACTTTCTTTTTACTGGAGGTGAAGATGGTGCAATTCACATGTATGAGATTGTAAATAATGGTTATGATTGTAAAGCTTGGCATGTTTCTACCTGGGTTCCTCACTCGGCTGCTGTGTATTCCCTTGCCTTTGAATTTCCATGGCTTGTTTCAGCATCAAGTGACGGCAAGCTAGCTCTTATTGATGTGAGAAACCTGTTGAGGACTAACAAACGAGCTCCGGGGAAGAGGGTTTCAAAGGTGAAGCATTTGGATGGAGACGTAGCTGAACCTCCACAGAGGATGTTGCATGGATTTAAGATCAATCTTTTCTCTGTGGGTATAGGAGCTGATCGAATTGTGTGTGGAGGTGAAGAAGGTGTTATCAGGATATGGAATTTCACTGAAGCTCTGGAAATTGAGCGCAGAGTCCGCACATTAAGAGGAATACGATTAGAGAACAGAATGAGGCGACGGAAGCTCCAAACAGAGCTCAGCAATAAAAGTGGTCGGAGTGATCAATGTTCAGTTGCTGCCAAGAAGAATTCTGTGACTTGTATCTGGCCCAATAAACGTGGGATCAGCGGAAAGCTTAAAACATAGAGACTGACTATGGTCATCTGATTTGCTTTACTTGCACCAACTGCCATTTTTTTTTTCACAAAAATTCATGTATACGATATTTTAGTTTCAAGCAGGTAAATTGACCAATTTTATGTTTATCTATACTACTATGATATTATTAGTGTATGTAGGTAGTGATTAGATCAGACCACTTCCATCTACTTCTCAATGGTACCTGAAAGTGATAGTCTCTTCTCTAGAATTGTTCTTAACCCGTATTTCTATTTGAATTCTATGTCTGTTTGCTAGTATCGACCTTCGATTTATATACAAATAGATGAAAGAAGTTGCACAGGCATAGTCATTTATGTTTGTGGATGATAAGCTTTTCATGGATATAATCATTACTCTCTGAATCCATTTTTTTTTATGCTAACATTTTCAATGATATGCCATATCGTGTCAAGCATATAGACAGGAATATTTGCAACCGTCTTCTAAAATGAAGTTATACAGTAACGAAGGATAAGAGAATGCAATTATACATGTTCCATTTTTTTATTCAGGGAATAGGGTATGTGATAAATATATTATATACCTTTACCAAAATTTCACCCACAATAGTGAGTGGGCTTGTCCACTCTTAATGGAAACTCGATTAGGCAAATTCTATTCTCCCAATCTAGATCAAATTCGTATTTTTAATAAAAATTTGCAGTCATGGTGTGCAAATTAGAAATTAGAAAAGAAGATACATTTACGAGAATATTGACCATGCCTATGGAAACTTTGAATTTTGGACAAAATTGCAATGGACTTCGAGAAGGTTTTTTTTTTTCAACTTTTTTTAAAGTACTATTACCGATTATTTTCTTGTTTTAACCTTCTGCAAATAAAAAAAAAAAAGGAGAGATGAAAACATAAATTGGATGACGAAGGTTGTTGAAAAATGGGAAAAATGTGACTTTCAAGAAGGGAGAAAAGTGCACAATTTTCCATTTGACAACATTGTGTTATGAATGAAGTTATTTTCCTTCGTCTATAATCAAATAGGAAAGCTTTTTAGAAAAAACATAATTTCTTAGTTTGCAACTTTCTAGTGTAATCCTTGCTGCACTAGAAAATCCGATCAAATAAGTTCCCTTACTCTACTTGAATGATTTAGTTTCAACACCAACAAGTTATAGTAGCAAATCAGTTCTTATTTACAACAAAGGTGAAATCAATTTGAACGGAGAAACAGAAGTACGAGAATGTTTATTATTGTTGTTGCTGCTGTAATGGGCATTCTGAGCACAGTTCATGGGCAGCACACAAACAAACCAAATGCCCCTGCTAATGAGAAGAACGCCTCAGATGTATCAGCATTGTATGTGCTAGGGGATTCCTCGGTTGACTGTGGAGACAACACTCTGTTCTACCCTTTGCTTCACGGTCGTCTCTCTTTGTATCCATGTAACGGCTCTGATGCCACCCTTCTTCCTCAACTTCTTGGTACTTTTCTTTTATCTTTCTTTTCCCTCATCTCTAGATGCTGCATCTATAGACGATAAAAATGCACAAATGCACACACAAACTCATTCGAATAAGAATCAATGAATAGTCAAAATATATGAGATAGTAAGATTCTAAAACCGTGTCTTTTACAAGATAAAACAAACCTTATCTTAATGATTCTAGCAAATCCTATGAGGGAAATGAAACCATATTTCCTTAGACAGAACTTATTTAGGAGGTCTGGTCCCAGTTCCACCTCCATAATCCAAACAATACTAATAATTTATGTACCGGAGTCACTCTGTTGCAGCTGAGAAGATTGGATTCACATCAATCCGGCCATTTTATGGTCAAAATGGATCTCTGGAGGAGGTTCTTGGTGGTCTCAACTTCGGGTCAACACAAGCTAGAATCATGAATCAAGGAAGCTACAGTCACCAGTCTCTCAACCAACAACTACGCCAGGTTTCTGAAACTATGCAGCTGTTGCAACTGCAGCTGACTGAGGACACAGCTCTTCAACTTACAAAATCCTCCATCTTTTTCCTCTCCTTTGGCAAAGAAGATTACATTGACCTATTCATCCATAACTCTTCCAGTTCCAACCACACGCTGCAGCGCGGTTCCCAATATTTTGCTACCATTTTGGTGAACCAAATGGCGAATGCTGCGAGGTATCTTTATAATGCTAATGCAAGGAAAATCACATGTTTGGGAGTCCTGCCTTTGGGATGCACACCTCGTATGGTCTGGGAGTTGAATAGCACGTCATTAGCGGGAGATTCTAATGCAACCGGTTGTGTGGAACATGTCAATGACATGATCTTCGAATACAATAGATTGCTGGACGAACAAATAGATAAGCTCAATACAGAATTTCCTGATGCTCAGATGGTGTTCTGTGATGTGTACAATGGAATGATGGAGATTATCAACGAGCCAAGGCTTTATGGTATGTTTTTCCATCCCTTGATAGCTTTGCACTGAAGATTTTCCTGTTCTGAATGTTCAGCATCTTACAACAATCATACCAAGTGTTCTTTATACAGGTTTTGAAGACGTGAAGAGCGCGTGTTGCGGACTTGGTTTGAATGGTGCCATGATAGGATGCATCTCCATGGACATGGCCTGTGATCAAGCTTCAACTCATGTCTGGTGGGATTTGTTTAACCCTACACAAGCAGTCAACAAAATCTTAGCTGATGCAGCCTGGTCTGGCCAACCAATTCCTGATCTTTGTCGTCCTATCAGTATCCATGAACTAGCTAGCATCAAAGTCTAGCATTTCCTATTGATTCATGTTATAAAACTTACTAAAGTTTCAGAACTCTTTGAAGTAGCTGTAATATATACACTCTGTTTGAACACATGCAGAGCAGTAAAAAACCAAGCACACAACTTGCAAAGCTGATGCTAACCCCACATTCAGTGGAAAGATAAAGAAATAGGACCGTATATCTTGAAAACAATTTTTTATTACAATGCCTTACCATGATGGAATCTGGTCCTGACATCATTTGCATCTGCCTCTGAAATCGATTTAAAGTATGCATTATGCATTAAAATACTATATTCTTGGAGGAAGAGTAAAGTGATAAACCCTAATTCCTAATTCACAGATACTGATCCCAAATTCAAAATTCAAACTCATTTCGTCATTCTCCATGGCTGCCAAAATTCAAACTAGTTTTTGTTTACCTTCATTCTCCATTGCAACCTCAAAACCCAAACCTTACTTCAAATCCTTCACCGTCTCAGCTTCCAAATCCATCTCCGGCCGAAAGCTCCGAGCGGCAGTGATCGGTGGCGGTCCCGCAGGATCCTCCGCCGCCGAGGCCCTAGCTTCCGGCGGCGTTGAAACATTCCTCTTCGAACGAAACCCCCCGTCCGTCGCGAAGCCATGCGGTGGCGCCATCCCTCTCTGCATGCTTGAAGAGTTCAACATCCCTCACCACCTCATCGACCGTCAAGTGACGCAAATGCGCATCTTCTCCCCCTCCAACATCGCCGTCGACTTCGGCAAAACCCTAAAACCCCACGAGTTCATCGCCATGCTCCGCCGCGAGGTCCTCGACTCGTTCCTCCGCTCCCGCGCGCACTCCGCCGGAGCTACCGCGGTCGCCGGCCTCGTCACAGGCCTCGACCTCCCAACGGCGCCAGCCGCGCCCTACACAATTCACTACACAGCCAACGGCTCCTCCCGGCACTCGCTCGCCGTGGACGTCGTGATCGGCGCCGACGGCGCCAACAGTCGCGTGGCGAGGTCGATCGGCGCCGGTGACTACGCCTGCGCCATCGCGTTCCAGGAACGAATCACATTACCGGACGAGAAAATGGCGCACTACGAAAATCTCGCGGAGATGTACGTGGGTGGCGACGTGTCGCCAGATTTCTACGCGTGGGTTTTTCCCAAGTGCGACCACGTGGCAGTGGGCACGGGTACGGTGCGTGCAAAGAAAGACATTAAGGTGTACCAGCGCGGGATCAGAGAAAGAGTGATGCCGAAGATCAACGGTGGGAAAGTGATCAAAGTGGAAGCGCACCCTATTCCGGAGCACCCGCGTCCGATTCGGGTGAAGGGACGCGTGGCACTCGTAGGTGACGCTGCAGGGTACGTGACGAAGTGTTCGGGCGAGGGTATCTATTTCGCGGCGAAATCGGGTCGCATGTGCGGAAACGCCGTCGTAAAGGCCTCGGAGGGTGGGGAGAGGATGATCGACGAGAGTGATCTTAGGAGGGAGTACCTGAAGCCGTGGGACGCGGAGTATGCTATGACGTTTAGGTTTTTGGATCTGTTGCAGAGGGTTTTCTACGGTAGTAACGCGTGCAGGGAGGCTCTGGTGGAGCTCTGTGGGGACGAGTACGTTCAACGCATGACTTTTGACAGCTACTTGTATAAGAAGTTGGCGCCTGGCACACCATGGGAAGATGCTAAGCTTCTCATCAACACCATTGGCACCATGGTTAGGTCTAAAGTTGTGGAAACTCGCATGAACAGATTCGTTCTATGATTCTTTAAATCTGTTTTCTATAATGCTATGATTTTTTGTTGCATGTTGTATTACTATATGTTATTTATGATTCTAGTGGACTTGAAAAAAAAACGCGTATGATTAGATAAAGATTACAAAATTGCAGAAGAAAAAATAGGCACATATGAAGATTTAAAGAAAGATACAAATTTGAATTAAATAACAGAAGGTTTACAAACTTTACTGATGTAATATTTGATTACACATTCTAACGAACACACACACATTTGATGCAGCAACCATCGTAATGACCGATGATTGTAGCGTAGCCTTGTTTATTTGTTTTTTGGAATGAAATTTAGATAATATTTATTGCATCATTATTTGTCACCAAGAGTACGATGAATCAATCAACTGATTTTACACTGAACTTGTTTTCATCCTAAGACAGTGTCCAACTTCACTCGTCCATCCAAATCACACATCGGAGACTCTTTCCTTCGTTCAACAAATCAAAAGCTTTGTTGATATCCTGAAACTGCACCTCATGTGTGACAAAGTCATCCAGATTCAGTTCCTGTTGGCAGTACAGATAAACTTGGCATCATGACACTATGATAAAGAGCACATAGAGTTTAAAAAAGATAAGTAGAAGATGTTGTACATAGTACCTTATCTATGTAGCGTTTTATGAGAGTAGGTACATCAGTCTTAGGTTTGAGTCCTCCAAATAAGCATCCCCTTAGGGTCTTCTGACTAAGCAGTACCTCACCAGTGTCAAGGCTCAACCTGGATCCTGGCTTGTCCAATCCTACAACCACTGTTTTTCCCCAACCCTGTTGGCAAAGTAGCAGTTAACTACATTCAACAAGTTTTCATGGTTTATTCTTCAAACTGTTACAAGTGCAAGTGCTACTTCTAGTGGATTTTCAAGTTATTTGGTACAAAAAGAACACTATTACTAGTGCTACTTTTAGCTGAGTTTCAAGCTTTGTGGTTGGATGATTCTTGAAAATTATAATGCAGTTACTGTTTTTATCGCATATTTCTGTCTGCATATTAACCATAGTGCAATGCATGATTGAGAGATGGATAGATAGAAAAGGAGAGAGACCCTTCTACTAGAAGCATATGCATCTTCCATCAGTGATGCCTTGCCAACACATTCGAAACAATAGTCTGCTCCTCCATCAGTCATTTCCATGATAATCTGCTAAACAAACCACTCATGAGAAAAGGAAATTTCAAGACTTTAAGGCTGTTGAATTAAACAAAGATTGGAGTCAAGAGGGTGGACCTGGCTCACAGTTTTGTCTTTATTTTCTCCAGAATGGACAAAGTGAGTGACTCCAAACTTTTTCCCTGAGTAGATCAGAGAAACAAACTCAATCAGTTACATAATTTGAGCACAACAATAACACACAAAAACTTATCTAAACATTCTTATTAAGCACATAAAGCATTACCAACTTCATATTTCTCTGGGTTGATATCTACACCTATAATCTTAGCTGCTCCACAGAGTCTAGCTCCCTCAGCAACCTATGAAACCATTCACTTGCAATGAGTTTTCAGTACTATAAATAAACCACTAAAACAAAACAAAATTAAGTGGAATCCTTACAGCTAATCCAATACTTCCCAGCCCAAAAATGGCTACTGAAGAACCTGGCTCCACACCTGCAGATTTCCAAGCAGCACCTACTCCTGAAAGTGGAAGTTTAATAAAAATATTGAATTAGATGAATGTTGTTAAAACCTTTATTTATGACCAGATATTCTGACTATAATGTATATTATGTAAATTTATTTTATGCTTGAATAGTTTAGAAAATTACCAGTTGATATACCACAGCCAAGTAGGCATGCCAGCTTTGGTGGTATTGGTAGATCAACCTTTGTTAGATGAGCAACGTCAATCACAGTGTACTCACTAAAACTAGAAACAGACATGAAATGCTGTAGGATCTCTCCTTTTGAATCCTTGAATCTTGATGTGCCATCTCTAGGCATCCAAGGAGAGAACTGAAAAGGAAACTTTAAACAAAGATTGCTCCTGCTTGATTTGCAATCTCCACATTCCCCACAATCAGCTAAGAAAATTGGGACAACAAAATCTCCTTTAGTAAGTTCAGTTACACCCTCTCCAACACTTTCCACAACCCTGGATCATGTCAATAGTGGTGGGAACTATCAGCATCCACTTCAGTAGCATTAAATGAAACTTGCAGAACAGATAAAACGGTTCAAGGTTGCAAAAATAAAGATTGTTAGTCATAGAATTTGTTCTTAAAGAAATGTTCATTTTACTGCTGCTAAGCAGACATACTTTGCTTTTCTAAGGAATAGAAAATATAATCCACTTTTGGAAGGACTGAGGAAAAAGGACGGCAGTGATGTTTGACCAAACACTAATATATTAAAAGCACAAATTTTTTTTCTTCTGATACAGAAAGACCGTACAAATGAACAATACAAACAATGCATAAACAAATAGTGAATTCCTTTTTTTGTTATGAATGTGTAACTTTATCCAGTAAATAATATTATGAAATCAAAAAGAGTAAAAGGCATACACTCACCCAAAAGCCTCATGACCCAAGATTCTTGGAGAAGGGTCCTTCAAAACACACAGAAACAAGAAAGTTATTGAAGAAACCCATTATTAAGAAGTTCCACTGAGGCAAAAAAGAACGAAAAAGTAATACAGAAGATCAAAAGAAAGAATGACAGAATAAATAAAAAATGGTTAAGGGAAGACACTGACTAAGAAGAATCTTTCTGTTTTGAAATTCAAGAACATCCCAAACACCCGGAAAGAAACATTATAAGAATAATGAAAAAGAAAGTACTCAATAATTTATGATAACTACAATAATTAATTATGTTCTGTCTCTTCCAAATCAAAATTTGTCTTCACTTATATATTATTATGAATTGATTTTATCTGTGATCATATATCAACCTCGAGATGAAATATAGAGGAAAAGAAGATGATGAAAACCTGCATATTCCAAAAAGTAACATCGGTATGACAGAGAGAAGTGCATATAACACGAATCCTAGCTTCACGAGGCAATGGAGGTGCTACAGTGATCTCCTCAATAGTCAGTGGAGAGCCAGGCTTGCGGCAAATTGCAGCTACAGTTTTTGCAAACAAAGAACACAGTTTGATACAAATGAAGCAGAAAAACTAAAATTGAAACATGTAATAAAACTCTCTGAAAAAGTAATAAAAAAGAGCACATAAAACTCTTTGTTTTCCATGAATCATGGTTTGGCATACCTTTACATTTCAAGGGGCGTCCTTCAGTTGCAGTTGGTACATTACCTGCCATGGCGATCCGAAGCAAAAAGAAGATAATGAGTTAATAAGTGCAGCAAAAAAGTTGAGAAGTGATGAATGAAATTTAAGTGCGTGCTGAGGGAAAAAGACTAAGTGTATGCATTAATATATAGCTTTGATTAGGAGGGAAGAGGCATAGGATAAGGGTTGATATTCTTCAACTCACAATTTGATTCCTAAAATCATGTTTGACATTTGATGAAGTTACCGACACCTACACGAAATCAATCGTCTTTGAAAATCTTCGAAGTTTATATCTTAATAGTTTAGTGTTTGACCAAGAAGTTTGATAAGATTACATTTTCATCAAAGATTGGGAATGTTTCATGCCAGATTTGGATAATTTTTTCTTCATGAAATTAAAACTGTAGAATTTTACTATATTAATGTTAGATCATTTTAAAGTTCATCTGAAAAAAATGTAAGAAGTCAAAAATCTTCATCCCTTTAAATTTTCACTTATTTTTTAATCCACCAAAAATCCGTTGAATAATGATATTTTAATCTACTTTTTTTATCCACGTTTAACCCATCACTTCAATCACCATTAAATCATCACATCATATCACTAAAAAAAATCAAAATAGATAATCTAATAGTGACAGAAGTAGTGAATTAAAAGTGAGTCAAAAAAGTAGGTTAAAGTATCATTATCCTTGTTATTAATTCCATTTCTTTTCATCTATATTTATATAAAGAGAATTTTTTTATTTTGAGTATTCACATTTGTATTTCAAGTTTATCCTTTAAAGAAAAGTGTTTTAAATTAAAACAATTATTTTATCAATTTTGCCTTTTGAATAGTTGTTTTCTTAAATTTAATTGTTTCTTTTATTTGACCTGTTTCTAAATTTAATAATTTTTTTAATTAAGAAAGTGTGTACAAAATAAATAAAAATGATTTATAATAAAATTATAAAAAATATATATATAATTTTATAATTATAATAATAACAATAATAATACTTTTATTAATTTTTTTATCATATAGAAAAGTCAATTTAAAAATTGAAATTCAATTTTAGGCTTTTCATTAACTAGAATTTTTTTAGGTTTAATTAGTCGGTTGATATCCACTTTCGTTCAAATATATCAGTTTGCTACCCGCTTTTAAAAATGTGTCAATCTATTTGAAGAAGTGTCTTAATCAGGTCCCTTTCAGACAAAATTATTAAAGCCGTTAACTTAATTCGTAACTTTTACCACTAAATTTTAATATAAATATCAATACTTAATTTTGTAAGTCTAGATATGAATATTGTTAACTATGTTAATAATTTTTTGCTAAAAATGACATAATTGAGATATCTTTTCAAAAGTTGAGACTCAGTTGACACATTTAAAAGCGGATACCAAACTGACACATTTAAATAAGAGTAGCTATCATTCGATTAATTAAACTTTTCTTTTACTGTTGATAAAGTTATTTTATGACTTAAATTGTTGGAGCTATTTTTCTTTTTTCAATCACTATTCCTTCCTTTTTATAGTTGATATTTTTTTAAGTGATTTTTTTATTAATGTCTGTAAAAAAAAAATCATCAACGCATATGTTACTTTTGTTAAGAGAATGCTAATATTTTTTTTCCTAATGTGAATTGAGAAAAACAAAATCGGTTAGCATTAACTAGGATTACTTTTTAACAATGTCAACCGAAGAAATTCTTTAGTCTATATTGATAAAAAAGAAACTAAAAACTCTAAGTATTATCGTAAAAATAATTTTAATCAATATCAGTTTAAATAATCATGATTAAATTTCATTGAAAACAATGCCGATTAACATTAATTGAACAAAAGTTTTACAAATATAAATTAAAAAAAATTATTAACAACCTGAGGCAAAAAGAGTAATACCAATTAATATTAATTAAAAATATCATCAATAATAATATTTTTAAGTTATTAGTGATTATTTTATATTTAAATTTAAATATTATTTACATTTAGACCATTGATTGGTGCATTAATATATGAAAAATTGTTTACTCCCAATTGTAACATCATGTTTGACATTTGCTGTATTACCGACATCTACACGAAATCTTGAAAATCAGTAAAGTTTGTATCTTGATAATTCTTTTTTGACGTGGAATTTTAATAAGATAATTCATTTTTATAAAAAAAATAGGAATGTTTGATGCCAAATTTGTTACTTTTTTATAGGAAATTTACATTTTAAAATTTCATTATATTAATTGGATTATTTAATGTAAAATAATTTTAAATTTCATTAGAGAGGCAAGTTACAAATTTTCACATGTTTAAATTTACTTATTTTCTCTTCGTTTGATTTTAGTTGATGTGTCATTAATTTAACCAAAACTGAAATATTACTGAGATGATTAGTTTTTATTAATATAATTATATATTTTTGTGTGTATATTTAGCTTTTAGTTTTATTCTTTAAATATTTTTTAAAAAATAAAATAATTATTTTATTAATTTTATCCTCAATTTTTTTAAAAATTTGACCGTTATTTAAATTTAATTATTTTTTTAATTATAAAACTACCTACAAAATAAATAAAAATTATTTACAATTAAATTATAAATTATTTTTATTTAATTTTGTAATCATAATAATAATATATTGTTCATTTTCTATTATTATTAAAAAAAAGTGAATGGACCATTGTTCCCACTTGTTGATAATTGAAGTTATTTTTCGATTTTAAATCAGTATATTTATTTTTCTTTCTTTTCAAATCATTGTCATTTTTATTCAATATTAATTACGGTTTTGTCAACTAATGTTTGGAGTCTATATTTTCAAGAAGTTCATTATATTCTTTTTCTGTTAATATTTATTGTGATTATTTTTCTTAATATTTATAATGATTTTTTTATTATCTACACACTTTTTTTTAACAGATCGTTAAGAGAGGCATGTTTGGACCCTTTCGGATCATTGGATCCGTTCGAGTTGTTGGATCCGTCTGGGTTATTGAGCCCGTTCGGCTAGTCGTGCTTGTTGGAGTCGTCGGACGGGTTCAGGTCGTTAGGTTTGTTTGGGTTGTCGTGCTTATTCGTGTTGTTAGCTCATCCAAATCGTCGAGACCGTCCCATAGATAATAATATATTTTAAAAGGTAATGTATTTTTCATGTTGAAGATGAAAGCTTATGGATTGGTCCTGACCCACAGGCTTTTTTGAAATTTTTAGCCCTATGAACTTCTTTGATGAGTTTTTTTTTTAATGTGAGTTTTTCTTTTGTCCTAGCCCATATGGGTCAGGATCAAGCTCTATGGACTGGACCAAATTAATACCTCTTTCATGATGTCAATTAAGGATGATTTCGGAACACATTAGTTATGATTATATTTTTTATCAATGTTAACTAAGGATACTTTATTAATTAAATAAATTAACAAAAAATCTCAACCATTATTGTAAAAATAATCTTAATCAATATCAGTTTAAATAATGATGATAATAAATTTATTGAAAAAAATCATAGTTAATATTAATGGAACAAAAACTTTACAAATATAAATCAAAACAATATTTGCACAGAAATTAATATCAATTAATAACAATCAAAAACATCATCAATATTAATACTTTCAAATTACTAATTATTATTTAAACTGCCCCCATATGAAACAATACATCTAAAAAATATACAAATTTTAATGAGAATGGTTTGAATTTAATATATTTAAATGTATTAAAAATTCCAAAATGAAAACTCTTCACAATTTTAAAACGTGTTGGCTTTAGTCATTTCATTGCCCTAACTTTTGCCTTTATCGTATGGCATTCACATGAGCCACGTATCGTTTCCCTTTATCGTATGGCATTCACACGAGCCACGTATCATTTTCCTTTTTCTGTGGTCGAAAGAAGAAACAAAAGATTGATGGTATCTTTTCATAAGGGTAATGTGTTATTGCAAACATTGTTTAAAAGTCTTATATTTTCTGCAACCATTCATCACACACCTTTTCGCTTCCTTCTCGTATTCATATTTGATGTTGACATTGTCATAACTTACAACGTTGTTCTTTTCATAACCTGCAACGTTTGTTCTTATAATGGATAACCTCCTTGTGGTTTGAATCACTAAAATACTAAACTTATCAATCACTTTCTATTTTAAATGGTTTCTAATATTATTACATTTCTATCAAAAGTAATGAATAGGTAGCGTGGAACAAAAAAAATATTTCTATTACAGTAACAGCCACAGCAGAGGAACCCTGAAAGAAGAGGAAAAAAAAGAAAAGAAAAAGACGTAAAAAATTAATACATCGACATATAATCACTTTCTAATGCTATTAATGTTGATTGAATGGAAGAACAATTAACTCTATGTACATCATATAAAGACTATACAAAGACTCTGTAAACAAATTATAAAATAAATCATAAACTTATAAATTATCAAATTACTAATTAAGTATATCTGTTAAGTTAAAAATATTTTAATTTTTTTATCAATAACAAAAAATTTAAATATACCGGTGGAAATATGTGTTTCCGTGTCCATTATTATCTTTGTGATTATAAAAAAAATATTTTAATTATTAAAATAAATATATAAATAAATATATAAAAAATATTTTTAAAAACTGAAATTATTAAAAGACATATACAAAATTTAAAAGATAAAATAATTCAATATATATAAATATATATTAAGAGATTTCTTTTACCACATTTCATAATTCTAATTTTAACTTTTATGATATATTTATTTGTTAAATTTTTAAAAATTCACTGTTGTTTTTATATGTTTTTTTTTATAAAATTGACTATCTTTTCCCTTTCTTTCTTTTTCTATTTATCAATTGTTTTTTTTTTTACATTTTTTTCATTTCACTTTATTTTTAACAATTATAAATTTATTTTGTATATTAACTCAATAACATTATAATATTATTATCCAACTTATATAATATTATTCATATTTAAAAATTGTGTATACACAAAAACAGAAAGACCACGCTTATATTAATATTAATAAAGATAAAATCAGTAGTGAAATGTGTATACCAAAAAATGATTACTGACTACTACCAAAAGAATTTTTTTTATATGAATAGATAAAAAAAAGTATACAAATGTCTTAATTTTGCAACTAAGTCATACATAAATAAAAAAACAATATAATAACACATATTTCATATTTTTTTCCCTACTAAACATATTTTTAAGTTAATAAAATTAGTCTACCTAACTCATTTTAGCCTTGTCATCACTTACCCACCAAGAAGGTGATGTACCAAGGTAGTCTATCTTATTAAAATAAGTTAAAAACCATGATCTACCCCTTCAATAGACAAGTTTATAAGTCAATCTATAATTCTTTCATTATTTAATCATATAAATATTTTTTAATTTTATAATTGGTTAAGTGAAAAAAATAACAAGATAAATTGAAATAATTAGTATATGTTAAATTATTATAATTAATAATTAATTTAATTACAACTATTAACAATTAAAATTACTATATTTTGTACGTATGAATTAATATAATATAAAAGAAATTTAAAATTAATTTAAAAAAAAAAAAAAAAAAAAAAAAAAAAAAAAAAAAAAAAAAATTAAAAAAAAAAAAAAAAAAAATAAAAAAAAT